>Ga0265295_1005009_pt1 | contig 17350 bp, 15 predicted proteins | sample Munlansysbiofilm_FD_192503 | JGI IMG/M metagenome (GOLD analysis project Ga0265295, IMG submission 192503) | Leachate microbial communities from a municipal landfill in Southern Ontario, Canada - Methane capture system biofilm | ecosystem: Engineered > Solid waste > Landfill > Unclassified ...
AGGAGAAGAAGCCTGCGGCGGCTGGCGATCTTGCGCCAGGGTTCGTTTAAAAATTCTCGTTTCATGAAGTTCCTTGGTGGAGCGTCCGGTCCATGGCGAATGGAGACATGGCGCGGCTTTATGAAAATCCGGGCAATTCGCCTGCGAGTGTTATAAAAAAACGGAGTTGCGTAAACCGTTGCTAGCGCAAGGTCGCGTCGAGAATATAGAGTCCTGCGAGCAGGAGCGCGTACTGAAAAATATCGATCAGGCGCGTGTTGAAAAAATACGCGGTTATGTTCCAAAGAGGCCGCCCAAGTCGCAAAAACACGCGCACCCAGGGCCGCCTGTCCATCTCTTCGGGTTTCATGTGCATGCGTTGCAGTGGCGGTCCCGGCACCACGAAAAGTGGAATCGGCTGCTCCGCCAGGAGCTCCCGCAGGATGGTCATGGCTCTGGCTTCGGCCTGGGACGGGTTGTTGCCGGGGTCTTCCGCCAGCGCGGTCAGCGTCTTCAAGGCCAGTTCGTGGCGGCTTTTCTCCGGCAAGGGCAGATGCCGCAGATAGGCCGCGATCCTGCGGCCCGCTGCTTCCAGCCTGGTCTCGAGGATCGTGGCCGCTGTCTCGACTGGAGGGCGGAAGACGCCTGAATTGCAGGCGTCGTACGGCAGAGGAGGCTCCGTGGTTTTGTTTTTCATCAGAGTTTGATGGCGTAGGTCCATGTTTCGGTCAGCGGGGTTACGCCGTGTTGCAGGATTGCCCGCATTTCGATGCTTGGCCTTTTGTCCGGCAGGACCATGGAAAGGGCGGAAGCCGAATCGGGTTCAATTTCAAATACCAGACGCCAACTGTCGGTGACAGGATTTTTATAGACGCGTTTTTCCAGGAGCTTGCCGCCCATTCCGACCCAGACATTGGCGTCCAGGGCCGCGTCGTCCGGCAGATCTTCAAGCTTACCACCCTTGAACTCAAGCACGAACAGTCTGGAATTGGGCGTTTTTCCCTTCCCGGTGCGCGTGAAGATGACCTGGCCCTCGGGAGAGGTCACGCGTTTGGGCGGCGCCCAGCGAAGCCTGTAGTCAAAGGCGATGGGCTGGCCCGGCTGCGGATTTGTGTCGGGAGCCCAGAAGGTGACGATATTGTCGTGGATCTCCTCCGGTGAGGGAATCTGCACCAGATGAAGTTTGCCTGGTCCCCAGTCGCCCTTGGGTTCGATCCAGGCGCTGGGCCTGGCCTCGTATTTGGCCTCAAGGTCGAGGTAGTTCGCGTAATCCGTGTCGCGCTGCATGAGGCCCATGCCGCGAATGTTGGGCGCGCTGAAGACATTGACGGACAGGGATTTGGGGTTTTGCAATGGCCGCCAGATCCACTCGTTGTTGTCGAATGCGGCCATGAGGCCATCGGAGTCATGGACTTCGGGTCTGAAGTCGTCGCTCACGCGAGGATTGGAGTTTTCCCCGAAGATGAACATGCTGGTCAAGGGCGCGATTCCGAGTTTGGCCACCGGTTCGCGTAAAAAGAGAATGGATTCGACGTCGAGCATAGTTTCCGCTCCAGTCGTGATCTCGAAACGATAGGCTCCGGCTACGCGGCGTGAGTCCAGCAGAGCGTAGACGGTGATGGACTTGTCCTTCTTGCCGGGCTTTACGATCCAGAATTCTTTGAAAAAAGGAAACTCCTCGCCGGACGGCTCCGCCGTGTCGATGGCCAGGCCACGGGCGGACAGGCCGTAGTTCTGCCCCTTGCCCACGGCCCTGAAATAGCTGGCTCCAAGAAAGACCAGAAACTCATCCAGATAGTTCTTGGTATTGATGGCGGTGTGGATGCGAAATCCGGCATACCCCATTTCCGTCGGGATCTGCGTGGCGAAGTTGTTCTTTCCGTAATCGAAGGCCCCGGTATCAAAGGCTAGGCGGGTGGGAACATTCTTTTCCACCACGTTGACGGCTATGGTGCGGTCATAGAACAGCCCTGGATGGAAGAATTGCAGCTCAAAGGGCAGTTTGTCTGCGCGCCACAGGCTTTTTTCCGGGACAAAGCGAATGTCCCGCCATTGGTCGTATGAGATGGTTTTAAGGACCTCGGGCACCTGTCCTAGGTTGTCTTCATACGGTTTGGCCGCGAGCGCTTGCGCCATGGCCGCAACATCCTGCAGCCCGAAGCCTGGTGCCTGGACCTGGGCCTGGGCCGGAAGGGTAGATAAAAAGAGGAAGAGTCCGGCCATAAGGCCGAACAATCCGTTATGTCTGAGCATGCTTGATTCTCCTGCTGAGAAATGTTGCCCATCACAGGACGGGCAATTTTCGGTATTTCCACTTGTGCTTTTCGATGACGCTCGTCAAGAGCTAAGAAATGCCTCGCCAGCCTTTGACATCCGTGGCTTGCGCCATTCGTTTCGCTGGATTTTTCACGAAAGAGGGTGTGCTTCAAGCACGAGAAGTTAAGAGCTGGAAGAGAGGCCCGGCCGAAAACGTGTCGGAGGGATTGATTCCGGCCAGGCCGAGGGGTTTTATGATTGCTGTCTGCGGTGATCGACTCGCCCTTTGGCGATGAGCTCTTCAAGGTTGAATTTTCTGACCCGGTAACCCATCTGGCGGGGCGTGAGGTTCAGTTCCCGGGCGGCCTTGTACTGAATCCAGGCGTTTCGTTTGAGCGCCGCCAGGACTTCTCGGCGTTCGGTTTCCTTGAGCGGCTGGTAAAAATCTTCCTGCTCGGGATGAGCGGGCGGTTCGGGAGCGTGCCTGGCCGGTCCGGGCCGGTGTGTTTCAGGCGTGAGGAACCCGCGCACCAGCTCCGCTTCTACCGGCTTGTCGTCGGTCAGAATGACCAGCCGCTCCACCAGGTTTTCCAGTTCGCGCACATTGCCGGGCCAGTCATAGGCCAGCAGCAGGTCGAGGGCGCCCGGGGTCAAAGTCAGGCTGCGGCCGTATTCGCGTTCCATTTCCTTTTGAAAATGATTGAGGAGGCGTGGAATATCTTCCTTGCGCTCCCGGACAGCCGGTACATGCACAGGGAAGACGTTCAGGCGGTAGTACAGGTCTTCGCGGAAAAGCCCGTGGCCGACGAGGGCTTCCAATTCGCGGTTGGTGGCGCTGATGATGCGCACATCGACTTTACGCGTCTTGTTGCTGCCGATGCGTTCGAATTCGCGTTCCTGCAGCACGCGCAGCAGCTTGGATTGCAGAGTGAGGGGCAACTCCCCGATTTCATCAAGAAAAATAGTGCCCAGGTGCGCATCTTCAAAACGGCCCGGTTTTGTGCTGTTGGCTCCGGTGAAAGCCCCTTTTTCGTAGCCGAAGAGTTCGGCTTCAAGCAGATTCTCAGGGATGGCGGCGCAGTTGACCTTGATGAAGGGATGGGTTTTGCGGTCCGACAGTTCATGAATGATCCGGCCGATGAGGGTCTTGCCCGTTCCCGATTCCCCGAGGAGCAGAACCGTGGCTTTGGTGATGGCGACTTTGGCTACGTATTGTTCCACTTCCAGCATGGTCTGGCTCTTGCCGACGATGTAGGGGCCGTGATTCTCCCTGGCGATCTGGTACTTGAGGGATGTGTTCTCCTGCTTGAGGGCGGCCTCTCTTTTTTTTACTTTTTCGTTAAGACTTAAGAATTGAGAAATGAGGGTGGCCACCACGGTCAGAAATTCCGTGTCGGCGTCGAGTTGCTCCTGGCCCGTGAAGACGCGGTCCACGTTCATGACCCCGATGGGGCTGCCGTGCAGTAGAATGGGCACGCCCACAAACGATATGCGCTCTTGGCTGATGCGCCGTGTGCCGGTCTTGTCCAGAAAGAGGGGTTCAAGGGAGATGTCCGGGACCACGTATGGCTTAGCCGTGCGAAAAATGATCCCCGTGATTCCTTCGTCCATGCGATAGACGCCGCGCTGTTTTTCCAGGGCCGAGAGGCCGTAGGAAGTGGAGATGGCCAGACGGCCCGAGAGGGGGTCGTACAGGGTGACCGTGGCCCTGCGCATGCTCATGGTGTCGGACAGGATTTTCAGAATTGATTCCAGCGCGCTTTCCAGGTCCAGGGCCTGGTCGATGACCTTGCTGATGGCCAGCAGGACGCGCAGTTCTGTGGAACAGGTTGAGGTGCTCATGGCGGCTACCAAGCAACAAGGATGCCGCAATGGTCAACGCAAACGAAGCCATGGTGTGTCCAAGACTTTGTTGTCAAATGAAAAGATAAAATATTTTAATATTAGATGGTTAAGGCGTAAACTGGGGGGGCTGGAAGATTGGGCTGCATGGAAAGAATTTTCTGAATCGATGGCTGTGTGCCATCATAATTTACTTTTTTGTAATTTCATTCCGAATTGTTGGTGGTTAATTTGGGATGGTTTAAACAAAATTGATTAATTTTTCTTCGTGGCGTCTGCAGAGCCGGTCCCTTGGCATTGCGCAGGTTCGATATCGCGCAGCAATGTTGTGGCGGCAGTGTGGTCGAGGTCGTTTCGCAGCGTGTCCAGGCAAGCGGCTATGGCCGCAAGCTTGGGTTGGTCATGGGTAAAGCTCGGGTTCGCATGAGCATTGTCGACGGCATCGAGCACGTCCCAGACGGTAATGTTGGCGCTGTCGCGGGCCGGTTGCAGTTGGGGCGTTTCGTCCCCTTCGGATTGAACCCGGTGCAGGAGGTGCGTGTGAACCAGCATGTTGATCATTTCGGAGGTTTCACTGCGGGACATGTCAAACTCCGAGGCAATGGTTTCTTCGCTTAAGCTCGGTTCATCGCGGTGAAAGCGCTGCACGATCTCATGGCAGATCGCCAGCGCCAGCAGCCTGGTTTGCGCCATGCTCCGCTCGCGCCATTTCGGCTCTGCCGCGACGGTGTCTGAATGGGGAAAGAAGTGGGCGATCTCGGCCCCGAAGAGAACAATATGCCAACTCAGTTGCAGCCAGATCAAAAAGAGGGGCAGGGCCGCGAAGCTGCCGTAAATGGCATTGTAGCTGGCCACGTTGATTTGAAAAGCGATGTAGCTGACCTGCAGGAGCTGGTACGCCGATCCTGCCAGGATGCCGGCCAGCAGTGCGCCTGCGAACTGGACACGGGTATTGGGCATGATCAGGTAAAGGAGGGTGAAGAGGGCCCAGAGCAGCAGGTAGGGGGCGAAACCCAGGCCCAGGGAGACTGCCGGGTCGAGCACGCCGGGCATGCCGACTTGATTGGAAATGGCCCGCACCTGGGATGCGATGAATACGGTGGCGCTGCCGGACAAGATCAGGAGCAGGGGGGCGATGAGCATGATGGCCAGGTAGTCGCTCAGTCTGCGCGACATCGAGCGCGAGGGGACAGCCCATATTCGATTGAAATTTTGTTCGATTCTGCCAAGAACCTTGATCACGGACCAGAACAGGATGATGACGCCGATGCCGGCGATGAGCCCTCCCTTTGTGTTGTCGAGCATGTTGCGGGCGAAGGCGATGACCTGCAGGACCACCTCCTGCTGCGCGGCAAAATTGCGGAGCAGTTCTTTTTCAAGCAGCTGTTCAAGTCCGAAGCCTTTGGCGATGCCAAAAGCCATGGCCGCGAGCGGCACCAGAGACAGGAGGGTGTAGAAGGTCAGGGCGGATGCCTGCAGGGAACCCTGGCGGTTTTGAAAATCTCGGGCCGCGAAGAGGAGGGTCCGCAGCAGGCGGATCACGAACCACGGAGCGGGCGTGTCTTCGCGCCGGGCATGCACAATGGACCTCGTCACGAAATGCTCGCCTCTGGCCAAAAGGTTGTTGAAATATTCCATGAACGCAAGTCCGGTTTGTTTCAAGTTTGGCGATCAATACCAACCCTGTGGCCACAACGGGCCGCAGTGTCAACCGGGCAGCAAGGAATGAAGCGTCATCAGGGATGATTTCGCTTCACTCCCCCCTTCAAAAAAAGCAAGGCCTTGCGCTGGGCAAGGCCTTGGTGATGCAGGGATGGCGAGTTAATGTTAGCCGAGAATGGCTTTCAAGTCTTCGTCCGGGGTGGTCAGGGGCTTGATATCGAAGTTTTCGACCAGCACGTTCAGCACCGTCGGGGTGATGAAGGCGGGCAGGGTGGGCCCGAGGCGGATGCCCTTGATGCCGAGGCTTAAGAGGGTCAGCAGGATGGCCACGGCTTTTTGCTCGTACCAGGACAGGACCATCGAAAGGGGCAGGTCGTTCACGCCGCAGCCGAAAGCTCCGGCCAGGGCCGAGGCGATCTGGATAGCCGAGTAGGCATCGTTGCACTGGCCGATGTCCAGAAGGCGCGGGATGCCGCCGATGTCGCCCAGCTTCTTGTCGAAGAAGCGGAATTTGCCGCAGGCCAGGGTCAGCACGATGCAATCCTGAGGAACCTTTTCCACGAATTCCGTGTAGTAGTTGCGGCCGGGCTTGGCCCCGTCGCAACCGGCGACCAGGAAGAAGTGTCGGATGTCGCCGCTTTTGACCGCCGCGATGACCTTGTCGGCAACGCCCAGGACCGCGTTGCGGGCGAACCCGGTCAGTACGGATCCCTTGTCTTCATCGGCCGCGAATCCGGGCATGGAGAGGGCCGTCTCGATGACCTGGGAGAAGTCCTTGCCGACGTGGGTCACGCCGGGCCAGCCGACCAGTCCGGTGGTGAAGATGTTGCCCTTGTAGGACTCGACCGGTTTCTGGATGCAGTTGGTGGTCATCAGGATCGCGCCGGGAAACTCGGAGAATTCCTTCTGCTGGTTCTGCCAGGCGGTGCCGTAATGACCATGGAAATGCGGGTGCTTCTTCAGCTCCGGGTAGCCGTGGCAGGGCAGCATCTCGCCGTGGGTGTAGATGCTTATGCCCTTGCCGGCGGTCTGTTCCAAGAGCATGGCCAAATCCTTCAGGTCATGGCCGGAAACCAGGATGGCTTTGCCTTTCTTGGGTCCGAGGGGAACTTCCGTGGGCACGGGGTGGCCGTAGGTGCCGGTATTGCCGCTGTCGAGAAGTTCCATGGCCTTCAGGTTGATCTGGCCGCATTCGAGGCACAGTCCGACCAGTTCGTCCACGCCCAGATTTTCGAGGGTCTTGACCAGGGCGCGCTGCACGAATTCGTACACGCTTTCGTCTTCATGACCGAGAATGGCGGCGTGATCGGCGTAGGCTGCCACGCCCTTCAGACCGTAGATGAGGATCTGCTTCAGGGAGCGCAGGTCTTCATGGGCTTCCAGCGTTTCGGCGATGCCGTGCTGCTCGCCCTGAGCGACCAGAGCTTCCAGGGTCGCGGCCGGGGTAAAGGTGGCGGCGGGGCTGTCCACGGTCAGACCGGCCCGGGCCTTGATGGCTTCACGGTGGGCTACGGCTTCATTGATGAGCACCTGAAAACGTGCCGGGTCGAAATCCACATTGGTCAGGGTCGAGAACACACCCTCATTGATGAAATGGTTCACGGCCGCGTCTGACACGCCCTTGGCCCGGGCCTGCGTCGTGACTTGGGAAAGCCCTTGCAAGGCGTAGATGAGAAGATCCTGCAGAGCCGCCACGTCGGGCTGTTTACCGCATACGCCGACCTTGGTGCATCCGGTTCCTTTGGCGGTCTGTTCACACTGATTGCAAAACATGAGGGGTAGCCTCCATTGTTGGGGGTTGTTGTTTCCGTTGAAAAGGGGTTTACGGGGACGGATGCGAAGGAGCTTTGACTCAGATCAAAAAATGTGACTTTTTATGGGCGCGATGGTTGTGGTCTTTGTGAATGATTGCTCTATCTTGACAAAGGTGTCGCGCCGGAACAGATGATTCTGACACGGTCAGAAACGATAATGGAGTGCCCATGGACCCGATGAATTTCAATTTCCTGTGTTCCGAACCGGCCGCGCCTGTTGGCCGTAGCGTCGGGATTATCGGCGCGGGCCCTTCGGGTCTGGCCGCCACGGGTTATTTGTCCTGCCTTGGCTACCAGGTCGAGGTTTACGACAAGTTGCCCAAGCCGGGCGGGCTCATGCTTTTTGGCATTCCAGGTTACCGCATTCCCAAAGAGCGTATCGATTTGGGCGCACGCAATCTGGAGAGAAAGGCGGGAGTCATTTTTCACACCCACACCAAGATCTGCTGCAGCGGGCCCTTGCATGACGAGGAGGGGGACCATTTCTGCCGCGAGATTCTGGGTTTTGGCGACATGGTCAAAAAGCACGACGCCATCATGATCTGCACGGGCTCCTGGCGTTCCCGCAAGCTTGGCATCCCCGGCGAGACCCTGCCCGGCGTTTTCTCGGGCCTTGAATTTCTTTTCCCTATCCGCGCCGTCAAATACAGCGCGCCCAACGTGAAGCTGCCCGACGTCGCGGGCAAGACAGTGGCCGTCATCGGGGCCGGGCATTCGGCCGTGGACGTGGCCCACAGCGCGGTCCATCTCGGGGCGGCCAAGGTCTATCACATATACCGGCGCACCAGCCGCGAAGCGCCATGCGGTGCCTTTGAGATCGGGCAGTTGCGGCAGATGGGCGTGGAGTGGCTGGATCGCACCACGCCGCTTCGGGTCCTGGGCGGAGGCACGGTCGAGGGGCTGGAGATTTCCCGTCCCGGTCAGAACGGGCCGGAGGTTTCGGTCCTGCCCGTGGATCTGGTGGTCGCCGCCATCGGCGAGACGGCGACGCCGCCGTTCGCCAAGGAGCTGGGTCTTGAGAACGTACGCAAGGGCGAGGTACGCTGGCTGCACATGACCGCAATTGAGAACGTGTTTGTGGCCGGCGATGCCTTGAGCGGCCCGAGCAAGATCGGCAAGGCGGTCTACAGCGGCCTGCGCGCGGCCCGCTCCCTGGCCAACTGGCTGGATTTGAAGGCCCAGGACAGGCTCGACGCCTATGATTACAACGACCTCGTGACCAACGAGGCCGGATTCGGGAGGCAGGCATGAGCGGCCAGAAGACCCTGTACATCGACTACAGCCTGTGCATCGGCTGCGAGACCTGCGAATACGTGTGCCGCTTCACCAACGACACCTCGCGCATCCACATGACCCGGACCATCGATGGGGTCATGGTGCCCCTGTATTGCCAGCACTGCGAAAATCCCAAATGCGCCAACGCCTGCCCGCGCGGGGCGCTGAAAAGGGACAACGACGGGGCGATCATCCTGCAATCCATGCTCTGCCGTGGCTGCCAGACCAAGAACTGCATCCTGGCCTGTCCGCACAGCGCTATGTTCGAGACCGATCGCGGGGTCATGGTCGCCAAATGCGACATGTGCGCCCAGCGCCGCCAAGTGGGCATGGGCCCGGCCTGCGTCGAGATGTGCCCGTGCGCCGCTATCCGCTATGTGGACCGCGATGAGATCCCGGCTCTGGAAACGGAGAAATCGAAACTGGCGCACCAGAAGGTGCTCGATCATCTGAAGCTGCCGGGAAAAGAATAAGCCCTGGTGTGGAAGGAGCGGACAGAGGCTGGAAGAGATTCCGGCCTTTTCATTTTTTTTTGCTGATTTTTCAAGAGGTTGCAACGCATTCAAAAAAATCGTGCCGCCGGGTTTTGATGTTCCGAAGGTGGCATTCATTATGCTTGGCTACCGCGTCGATCAGCCCATGCCTTGATTTTTAGGGCATTCCGGCTTTTTTTTGCACAGTCTGCCTTGCACAACCGCTCAGGTGCAATGCGCTCGATTGCGCTTTTTTTGGTCCCAGGACCGTTTGGCGACAATTCATGATTTTACGAGGTATCCCGTGCGTTTCACCCTGCCGTCACCCGCCGTGTTCCAGCGGCTGATCCAATCGGCCTTTCTGATTTTTTGCCTGTATTCGGGCTGGAAGTTCTTCCATTTCGTGCAGTGGATGACAGGGCAGAGCGACGTCCCGGTGACCAGGCCCCCGTCCGTCGAAGCTTTTCTGCCCATCGCGGCTCTGATGGGTCTGCGCCGCTTGCTTGAAAGCGGAGTGTGGGACGCGGTCCATCCGGCTGGGCTGGCCATTTTCCTCGCGGCGCTGAGCATGGCCCTGCTCCTGCGCAAGGGTTTTTGCGGCTACGTCTGCCCGGTGGGACTTGCCTCCGGACTGCTCAACCGTCTGGGCCGGAAGCTTAAGCTGTCCAGGGTTCCCGGCCCGCGCGTCGATGCCCTGCTGCACGCCCCCAAATATGTGTTGCTGGCCTTTTTTCTGTACACGGTTTTCGTGGGCATGGACTTGCGGGCCGTGGAGCAGTTCGCGTCCAATCCGTACAATTTCGTGGCCGACGCCCGCATGCTGCACTTTTTTCTCGATCCTTCGGCGCTGACCCTGATGGTCCTGGTCGGACTGGCCGTGTTCGGAGTCTTTTTGCGCAGCGCGTGGTGCCGCTATCTGTGTCCCTACGGGGCGCTGCTGGGCCTCTTGAGCTGGTCCGCTCCCGTGCGCATCCGCCGCGACAAGGACGCCTGTGTGCAGTGCGGCCGTTGCAGCGCCTCCTGCCCCGGAGGCATTCCGGTGCATCTCAAGGACGACGTGCGCAGCCCGGAATGCGTGGGCTGCATGCGCTGCCAGTCCGTCTGCCCGGTGCCCGGCTGCGTGACCCTGCGCGCCGGGGGCAGGGAGGTGCCGTTCTGGAGCATTGGACTGGGATGCGTGGCCCTGCTTCTCGCGGTTTGGCTGTTGGCCGATTCCCTGGGCCTGTGGCATCAGAATCTGCCCGAGAACATGCTGCGCATGCTGTACCGCCAGGCCTTCTAGAAAAATACCGTTTCGTTTTTGCGTCTCGCCATGATCGGCGCGCGTATCTTCTTGCCGCGCGCAAGATCGGATGGCGGCCAGGCCCGGGCGCACAAGGGCCGGGCCGCCAATCGGCCGGGATGGCGCAAGGTCGCGCCGCGCCTCACCAGCCCCGTTTTTCGCCGATCAGGCCGTGGGTGGCGAAATAGCGGCCCCCTTCCATGTCCACCATGATCACATCGGTCTTGGCGTGCTCGTTGTCGCTCTCCAGCCATTCGGCCCAGGCCTGATTGTGGCAGTTCATGTCGAAGGCCTCGCGCAGGGTCAGTCCCGTGCATTGCAGCCACAGTTCCCGCCACCACTGCAAGGTGCAGAAGTTCATGCCGTCCACCCAGTAGGGGCGCAGGTCGTCCGGCACGGCGTCGAAGAGGCGGCGCAGGCCGGGGACGCCCACCGCAAGCAGGCCGCCGGGCCTGAGCACCGGGAGCAGGTGCCTGGTCAGATAGGCCGAGTCCGCGGCGAAGTAGTGCCAGGCGTCGATGGAAATCACGGCATCGAAGGAGTCCGGCTCGAAGGGCAGGGCATGGGCCTCGCAGTGCACGGCCGTGACGTGCTCCGAGAGGCCTGCCTCGGCGAAGCGCCGGGCGTTGTCCTCGGCCGGAATCCAGAGGTCGGCGGCGGTCACGGTGCAGTCGTAGCCCCTGGCCAGGGCCATGGAGGTCAGGCCCATGCCGCAGCCCAGGTCCAGCACGCGGGCCTCGGGCGGAAGATCGACGCGGGCGAGCAGTTCGTCCAGGATGCGCAGGCAGTTGGGCCCCATCATGGTCTGAAGCTGGAATTGGCGGGAAAACAGCGTGGTCGAATCAAAGGTCATGGTCCTCTCCGTGTTTGTTTGATTCGGGAGTACACGACTGCGATGCGTCCGTCCCGCCCCGGGACGGCTATGAAACAAAAAAGCGCCACGGGACGGGCCCGTGGCGCTTTTTTTCACCTTCCGGCGGTTCGTGCGCGAAGAATCTTGGCGATGGTCTTGGGCGAGAGAAAGAACGCTTCGGCCAGCTCCCGCACCCCCATGCCCCGGCCGTGCCGGGCATGAATTTCGCGGTTTCTGGCTTTGATGTTCGCGCGCGTCTGCGTGCGCTCCCCCCAGGCCTTCCTGCGGTCATCCCGGCGCGGGATGTACACGCACTGGCCATCGATATACTTCTGCACTGCCTCCAGAATGGTTTTCGGCAAGACTTCCGTGGCGTTGGTGTAGCCCATGATGCTCCTCCTCGTGATGAATCAATTGAGGACGGGGCAGGGGCCACGGACCCGGTCAGATCACCGGGCGTCGCCCCTGCGGAGCGTGCCGACAAAATCCGTTGATGCGCTGAACATCCAGACTCCGGGGTTGAGGGTTGCAGTGGGACGTCGTCCCGAACGGTACTCCGCATAGCGCGGGGAGGGCGCGTTGTCACTCTCTGTGGAGAGGCTCTGACGTGAATGGACAAAAGGTAAAATAAGATCTATTTTTTGCAAAAAATATCATTAAAGGATCTTATTTTATCTTATGAATGTTTTTTCTCTGCACACTCCCGAAGACGTTGCCCGCCAACTGGCCGAACGGGTCAAGGCTCTGCGGCTGCGCCGCAACTGGAAACGCGCCACCCTGGCCGAGCGGTCCGGCGTGAGCGAGGCGTCCGTGAAGCGGTTCGAGCGCACCGGACAGATTTCCCTGGAAAATCTGCTGAAACTGGCCTTCACCCTGGACAGGCTGGAGGAGCTGACCTCCCTGTTCGTCCCTGCCCCCGCCGCATCCATTCAGGAGTTGGAAGCCTCGCAGGATAACACGCCCAAGCGGGGCCGCTTATGAACAAACTCCGGGTTCTTTTGCAATGCACTCCCGAAGACAGGCGTCCGGTGGGACAGCTGGCCGAAAGTCGGGGCCGCGTGTTCTTCGAGTACGATCCAGAGTTTCTGCGCGCGCCCCTGTGGCTTTCGCCGTTCAAGCTTCCGCCTGCCCCCGGTTTGCACGAACACATGGATCGCGCCTTTGGCCCGCTGTTCGGCCTGTTCGATGATTCCCTGCCCGATGGATGGGGGCTTCTGCTCATGGACCGCGCCTTCCGCCGGGCCGGTCGCGATCCCCATGATGTCGGCATTCTGGAGCGCCTGGCCTACCTGGGCTCGGAAACCATGGGCGCGCTGGTCTACGAACCGGCCATGCCGCGCGAGGACGACCTGAACGAGAGTTTCGACCTGGGTCGCCTGGCCCGGGAAGGGGCCCAGGTTCTGGACGGGGATGTGCAAAGCGCCCTGCCCCTGTTGCAGCGGGCCGGAGGAAGCCCGGGCGGGGCGCGTCCCAAGGTCCTGGCCGGGGTGCAGGGTGACCGGTTGATATCAGGGCATGGGGATCTGCCCGAAGGATTTGCCCCCTGGATCATCAAATTTCCGACTCGGCTGGATGACCTGGACGCTGGCCCCGTCGAGTTCGCCTATGCCCGTATGGCCGCCGCCGCAGGCATTCTCATGCCGGAAACCCGTCTTTTCGAGGCCGGGAGGGAACGCTTTTTCGGCGCGAGGCGCTTTGACCGTTTTGGCGACCGTCGCGTGCACACGCACACCCTGGGCAACCTGATCCATTCCAATTTCCGCGTGCCCAGTTGCGATTACGCCGATTTTTTCAAGGTCGTGCGCATTCTGACCAAAAATCACCAGGATCTCCGTCAGGCTTTCCGGCGCATGGTTTTCAACGTCCTGACCCACAACCGGGACGATCACGTCAAAAACGTCTCCTTCTGTCTGGACGAATCCGGAGACTGGCGGCTGGCTCCCGCCTATGACTTGACCTTCGCCCCCGGACCGGGCGGCGAGCACTCCATGACCGTGCAAGGGCAGGGCAAGGCGCCGGGCAAACGCGAACTGTGGGCCGTGGGCCGGGGTGAGGGCCTGAAGGACAAGGACATGGCCGCCATGTACGACGAGGTCCGGGCAGCGGTGGAACAGTGGCCTGTCCTGGCGGATGAAGCCGGGGTGCCGGGAGGAAGCGCGGGCATGCTGCGAGCGGTTTTCGTTCGCACGCTGGCGATGTGTGGTCGCTAGTCTGAAAGGGGGATGCTCAAGCCGGTCAAGGCGGAGCGCCGAAACGGGTGTCGAAGGAAGGTGCGGGGGAATTTCAAGATGCGCGGCCGGGAGAGTCCGGCCGCGCTGTTTCAGGTTGGGGAAGGGCGCCTGCGCTATTTGCCCAGCGTCCCCATGATGCCGCGCACGGCCGCGGGCAGGTCGGCGGGGAGGATGACGACCTTGGCGTTGTCGGTCTCGCCCATCTTGCGCATGGCGTCCACGTAACGCTGGCCCAGCAGGAAGACCAGGGGAAGCTCGCCGCTCTGGGTGGCTTCGGCGACCTTGGTGATGGCGCTCTTGTCGGCCTCGGCCAGCACGACCTTGGCCTCGGCGTCGCGGCGCGAGGCCTCCAGACGGCCGTCGGCCTGCAGGATGGCCGCTGTCTTGTCGCCCTCGGCCCGGGTCACGGTGGCGCGCCGGGCGCGCTCGGCCGCGGCCTGCTCCTCCATGGCCCGTTGCATGGTCTGGGAGGGGTTGATGTCCTGGATTTCCACGGTCTTGAGCATGATGCCCCAGTCCGAGATGTCGTCGGATATGGCCTCCTTGAGCTTGGACTTGATCATGTCGCGCGAGGACAGGGCGTCGTCCAGGTCCATTTCGCCGACAATGGAGCGAAGCGAGGTCTGGACCAGGGTCTGGATGGCGATGCGGTAGTCCTCCACGCCATAGACCGCCTTCTCGGGCGAGACGATATTGATGTAGGCCACGGCATTGGTGATGATGACCGCGTTGTCGCGGGTGATGACGTCCTGGGAGGGGATGTCGAGAACGATGTCCTTGGTGGTGACCTTGTAGGCCACGGTGTCCATGTAGGGAATGATGATGTTCAGGCCGGGGCCCAGGGTGGTGTGGTATTTGCCCAGGCGCTGGACCACGTACTTGTAGCCCTGGGGCACGAGGCGCACGCCCATGGCGATGGTGATGATGACCAGAAAGAGCAGGAAGATGACGACGGTGAGTCCTGGACTGAACATGAGGGCCTCCACGGGGCTTATTTGTTGTTTTTTGGGGCGACGACCAGGGTGTTTCCCGAAACGTCGCGGATCTGGACTCGATCTCCAATCTGCACGGGTTCATCGCAGATGAAGGACCATTCGTCGGATCCGAGCAGGGGTTTGGAGAAGCGCACGACGCCGCGCCGATCGCCCTCCGGCGTGCGGATGACCTGGCCGGTCTCGCCCAGCAAGGCTTCCCTGGACATGCCGGCGCGAGTCTTGTCCACCATGCGCGGCTTCATGACCAGAAACCAGAAGGCAGTCAAAAGGGCCGAGAAGACGGCCCAGAGCAGCAACTGCATGGTCAGGCCCAGGGTCGGGACCATCCAGGCCAGGCCGCCCACGGCCAGCGCTCCCAGGCCGAACCAGAAAATGGTGAAGCTTGGGATGAAAAGCTCGGCGATGATGAGCACCATGCCGAAAACAAGCCAATGCCAATAGTGAAGTTCCATGGGTTCTCCCGGACAGTTTTTCGTTTTGGCCTGCGCCATTGCTAGCAGGGTCCGGGACGCAAATCCAGCGGCAGATTGTTCCGCTTTCAAAGCAAAGAGGCAAGGCCGGACAAGCCGCGCAAGCGTGACTTCGTATTGACAAATTACGTTCTTTTCGCATAGCCGTTTCGCAGTTTCACGAATTCGTCCTCTGAGCGGAACGGGACGTCCATTATTTCACTATTCGCCATCGTTCAGCGCATTTTCATCGTCAACCGGAAGCATCCATGGCAGGCAAGGACAACAGTTCCGAAACATTGGCCAAAGGCCTCTGGATTCTTGATATTTTCGGCGATGACGACGTCGGCTACACGCTCGCCCAGATTTCCCGCCGCACGGGCATCAACAAGACCTCCATCTACAGATACGTCAATACGTTTTGCGATCTCGGCTTTTTGAAGCGCGACGATCGCACCGGCCTGTACAGGCTCGGCGTGCGCATGCTGGCCCTGGCCCATGCCATGCTCGAAAAGAGCGAGTTGGAGAGGGCCGTCAAGACCCAGGTCGACGCGGCCCACGACCGCCATGGGGTGCACATCGACGTGGGTCTCTTGTCGGGGGATTCCATTTACCTGATCTATCGCCGCGAATCCCAGGACACCAAGGCTTTCCGGTCGTTCAGCTACGGTTCCGAACCGTATTACCTGGCCGCGGGCAAGGCGGCCATGGCCTTCATGGACGATGTCGAACTGGAAGCGTTCGTCGGACGTCTTGACCTGACCCCCAAAACCGACAAGACCATTGTCTCGGCCCCGGACCTGCTCGCGGACCTGCGCCGGTCCGTGGAACGCGGCTACACCCGCAATCGCGAGGAGTTCGTGCCCGGGCTGATCGCCATTGGCGCGCCGCTGTACAGCCTGCGCACGGGCAAGGTCGTGGGCGGCGTCAGCTTTGATTCCTCCACGGACCGGTTTTCCATGGAGGAGTTCGAGACCCGTTTCGCCGGCTATCTGGTTGAACTGGCCAAGAAAATTTCCGCAGTGGTGTCTTGGTAGATTACGGAGTATCACTGCCCCGGAGCCTTTGCGGGCTCCATCCTGGACGAGGAAGAAGGGAAGCCGGAAGCGTTGGGTTTCCGGCTTCATGGCAGGCTTCGCGGCGTTTTTCCCGAAGCCATTCGGCAGCCGGTGATGCGTGGCTTTTGCGGCGTCATCTCCGGAATTCAACGTTCACTTTGTGGAGGAGTTTTCGATGAAACGACTTGGAGTCCTGTGCATGGTATTGGCCATGGTTTGCGGCTTCGCCGGCATGTCCCTGGCAGCCGACGACACCGTCAAGGTTGGCGTGTTTCTGCCCCTGACCGGCCAGAATGCCTTTGGCGGCCAGCTGGAATTGGAAGGCGTGCAGATGGCCCACAAGGAAATGGGCGAGATTCTCGGCAAGAAGGTCGAACTGTTCGTGGTTGACAACAAATCCGACAAGGTTGAGTCCGCCAATGCGGTCAAGCGCTTGATCGAAAAGGAAAAAGTTCAGGCCATCATCGGCACCTACGGTTCTTCCCTGGCCATGGCCGGTGGTGAAGTGTCCGAAAAGGCCGGCATTCCGCAGGTCGGCACCAGCTGCACCAACCCCCTGGTCACCCAGGGCAAGAAGTACATCTTCCGCGTGTGCTTCATCGATCCCTTCCAGGGCGCCGGCGCAGCCACCTACGCCTTCAAGGATCTGAACGCCAAGAAGGCCGCCCTGCTGATCGACGTGGCCAACGACTACTCCGTGGGCCTGGCCAGCTTCTTCAAGAAGTCCTTCACCAAGCTTGGCGGCGAAGTCGTGGCCACCCTGAACTACCAGTCCGGCGACCAGGATTTCACCGCCCAGTTGCAGGAAATCATGTCCAAGGAGCCTGACGTTCTGTTCATCCCCTCCTACTTCGCCGAAGGCGCGATCATCATGAAGCAGGTCCAGGAGCTGGGCGGAAAGTTCAAGATCATGGGCGGCGACGCCATGGACAACCCTGAAATCACCGCCATCGGCGGCTCCGCCGTGGAAGGTTTCATGCACACCACCTTCCCCTACGATCCTTCCATGCCCGACATGAATCCCGTGGCCCAGAAGTTCACCGAAGAGTGGAAGAAGATCAATCCCGACAAGGATCCCAACGTCAACGCCGCCCTGGGCTATGACGCCTACATGATCATCATGGACGCCATCACCCGCGCCGGTTCCGCCGAACCCCAGGCCATCACCGACGCCCTGGCCG
>Ga0265295_1005010_pt1 | contig 17349 bp, 20 predicted proteins | sample Munlansysbiofilm_FD_192503 | JGI IMG/M metagenome (GOLD analysis project Ga0265295, IMG submission 192503) | Leachate microbial communities from a municipal landfill in Southern Ontario, Canada - Methane capture system biofilm | ecosystem: Engineered > Solid waste > Landfill > Unclassified ...
GTATAATAGTATCATCAACATTTTAATTGATGGGGTTTTCATGAGTGAATTAGAAGAGAAAACTGAAAACGGTTCATCGGATGCGTCAAACAAGGATGCCTCCCTGGAACAGGGGAAAAAAGGGGACTCAGCCACAGGGTATGGGGTCCTCTTTTTTATTGGGGCCTTTGCCGTCTGTTTTTTGTCTGGATGGTTGTTGTTTCCCAATCTGCTCTATTCAAAGAAAGAGCAGCCATTTAACTTTAACCACGCCCTCCATGTGGACGAAATGGGAAGTTGCGATTCCTGCCATTATTTCCGTGAGGACGGCACCTTTTCCGGCATCCCCAAGACATCTCAATGCATTGATTGCCACGAAAGTATTCTGGGTGATACTAAGGATGAGGAAATTTTTGTAGCCGAGTATGTGGAAACGGGAAAAGAGGTTCCCTGGCTGATCTACTCAGAGCAGCCGGACTGTGTTTTCTTCTCCCATGCGGCCCACGTCGTAAAGGCGGGCATGGATTGCAGGTCATGCCATGGCGACATTGGCGAATCAACCACTACCAGGACCTATGAGGAGAACAGAATAACGGGTTACAGCCGGGATATCTGGGGTAAAAGTCCCTGGGGGATCTCGAAGAATTCCTGGGATCGTATGAAAATGAGCGTTTGCGCTGAGTGCCATGAACGAGAGACAGGAAGCAAGGGCGCATGTTTTCAGTGTCACAAATAGCCCGAGGCCTTACTTGGAACCCTATAAATTTATTGAGGTGTAACCTATGAAAGTAGATAGACGAAGCTTCCTGGGCCTGGGATTGGGCGCTGTCGCCGGTGTGACAGTATCACCTGCGACCTGGAAGTTGATGGACGATTCGTCCATCTGGACCCAGAACTGGCCATGGACCCCCGTGCCCAAATCCGGTGAGGCAACCTATGACAATACGGTGTGCAGCCTTTGTCCTGGAAATTGCGGACTCACTGTGCGCAAAATTAATGGCAGGCCCGTCAAGATTGAGGGGCGAAGCGATTACCCGATAAACACGGGCGGAGTCTGTCTCCACGGTATTTCCGCCCTTCAGTATCTTTATGATCCCTCTAGGATCAAGACGCCGCTCAAACGGGAAAAAGACACCTTTGTTGCGATTTCCTGGGACGAGGCCTTGACCCTAGTGGCTGACAAGCTTAAAGAGATCAGGGCGGCGGGCAATGCCGACGCAATTGCCTGTGTCACTGACCGGGCAGAGGGAACAGTTTCGGGTTTGTTTGCACGTTTGTTAAAGGCCCTTGGCTCAAACAATGTTTACGCCATGGACACCATGGAAAAAACTTGGGAAGCAACTCTTGAGAAGATTCACGGAACTCCTTCTTCACCAGGGTTTGATCTTGAAAATTCAGATTATGTCCTGAGTTTTGGTGCGGGATTGGTCGAAGGCTGGGGTTCTCCTGTCAAAAATTTTAAATCAAACAGTGCGAGGAGGGACCGGGGGGCAACCCTGGTTCAGGTGGAGCCAAGACTTTCAAATACTGCCGCCAACGCAGATGTCTGGATTGCGGCAAAGCCCGGCACTGAGGCCGATCTTGCCCTTGGCATTGCAGGTGTGATCGTCAAAGAGAGCCTTTTCAACAGTTCGTTTGTTGCGGCCGCCGGACCTGGGTTCCAGGAGCTTGCAGCCGTTCTTGGTCAACATTATTCCCCCGATGCTGTCTCTGCAGCAACCGGCATTGCTGCCGGAAAAATTGTTGAAATAGCCCGGGGCTTTGCCCGGTCAAGCGCACCCATTGCCATAGCAGGACGGGGCAGGGGGATGTCCGCCGGAAGCGTCAGGGAATTCAGCGCAGTTCATCTTTTGAACTGTATCATGGGCAGCATCAACACAAATGGCGGGGTCTGGACCCTTGCTGTTCGGGATTACGACCAGTGGCCAGCCGTTGAAATGGACGAAATAGCAACCGCAGGTCTTGCAAAGAGTGCCCTTGGCCCCACAGGGTCGGCAGCGGCTTTTTTTGCGAATGCAGGCAACAATAAAAATATCCAGGCCCTTCTTATTCATCAGGCCAATCCCTGCTTTGCACTCAATGATGCGCAATCGGTTGCCAAAACCGTGGGTGAGATTCCCTTTGTCGTGAGCTTTTCTTCCTACATGGATGAAACAACCCAGAGGGCGGATGTTGTTCTACCGAGCCACATGTTTCTTGAGAGTCTTGAAGATAGATCCTCAGGGGCGGGTGTGACCCAGAGGATAACAGGGTTGTCGCGTCCCATGGTTAAACCCTTGTTTGATACCAGGAATCCCGGAGATGCAGTTCTTGATCTTGCCAGGAAGATGGAGGGCAGCATCAAAAAAAGTTTCCCCTGGAGATCCTTTGAGGATTGCCTTGAGGCGGTCACAGGTGATCTGTGGGCCGATCTTTCAGACCAGGGATATGCGGTTGAATCGGACAAAATGCCTGATGCTGCCGTTAATGTGGACTTTTCGTTTATTGTAAAAAGCCTTGCCCCGGTTGAAATTCTAGGAGATGCGCAAGAGTTTCCCCTGGTCCTGGTTCCCGTTGACAACATGAGGATAGCGGCCGGATCTTTGATCTCATCTCCCTTTGCCATTAAAACAGTTTCCGATACCGTTTTAAAGGGCAAGGATGTTTTGGTGGAGATTAATCCTGAAACTGCTAAGGCAAACAGGCTGTCCCATGGAGACCTTGTCGTAATTGAAACCCCAAAGGGCAAGGCAAAGGTTCGTGTCAATCTGTTTGACGGCATCATGCCTGGGGTTGTTGCCATGGCAAGGGGACTTGGTCATGTGCTGGACAGCAACGGGTATGTGGGCGGCAAGGGTGTGAACATAAATGAGCTCATGGGGTCGGTTATGGATCCTGTTTCAGGACCTGATCCTGCCTGGGGAATCAGGGCACGGATTTCCAGGGCCTGATGTATGATGTATCCCGATGCAGCCTTATATGTTCAGGGGTATTTAATAACCGGCACGGCCGGAGCGAGGTATGGCTCTTGACCACAATGAACGATGAAACTCAGCCGATTGCAACGCACCAGCCGGAGTTTCACATAAAGAGGTTCTGATGACACAAGACAATCATATGGAAAATCATAAATACGGGATGGTTATCGATCTGGACAAGTGTACCGGATGCGGTTCATGCATGGTGGCATGCATGTCTGAAAATAACGTTCCGTTCAAGGAAGATGAAACCAGGAAAAAGGACAGCATCACCTGGATGCGGGTGTATAAACTCACCAACCACCAACCTTTTCCAGATACTGATATCTGCTACATGCCCCGGCCCTGCATGCAATGCTCGGGTATAGGCGAACACGGTCACGCACCATGCGTTTCTGTGTGTCCTGCCGTTGCAACCGATTACGGTTTTGACACGGGCATTGTAAGCCAGATCTACACCCGATGCTTTGGCTGCCGTTACTGCATGGCTGCCTGTCCTTATCATGCGCGTTATTTTAACTGGTGGGATCCAAAGTGGCCCGAGGGCATGGAAAACTACCTCAGCCCCGATGTTTCTCCCAGAATGCGGGGGGTCGTTGAAAAGTGCAGCTTTTGTTACCACCGGTACCAGCTGGCAAGGGAACGCGCCTATGTTGAGGAAAGAGATGAAGAGGCTATAGAGGAGCAGGACTACCAGACTGCCTGTACCCAGGCATGTCCTGCCGGTGCCATAACCTTTGGTGACTTGAACAATCCTGACCATGCCGTCAACCAGATGGTGAAACCCGATCCCAACGCATTTGGTAAGCCGAGGAACCCTAAGGCGTTTCGTCTGCTTGAACGTCTCCAGACCAATCCCAAGGTGTATTACATCTCTGAACGGGAGTGGGTCAGAAAGGCCGGGGATAATTACCTTGATGGCGAGTGGGAAAACCTCAAGAACAATCATGACAAAGGCCATGAGTAATAAATCAACAGTTAGGAGTGAAAAGATATGGATTCTGCATTAATACCTGAAGGCGCCAAACGATGCCCGTTTCCGGTTTTTGCAATCGGGATTGCCATTGTCAGTGTTGTGCTTCTCTGGGGTGTATACGCCATGGGACTCTGCTGGCTAAAAGGCCTTAACCAGACCAACATGGACGACTACTATCCATTTGCCCTCTGGATCTGGGCTGATCTCGCCGTTATTGCCGTTGGAGGCGGTGCTTTTTTTACGGGTCTCCTGCGGTATGTGTTTGGCATTGATGAGCTTAAAAACATCGTCAACCTTGCCGTTGTAATCGGGTTCATCTGCTACAGTTCGGCCCTTTTGATTCTTGCCATTGATATCGGGCAGCCCCTGCGTGGCTGGTTTATCTTCTGGCATGCCAATGTCCACTCAATGCTCACCGAGGTGGCCTTTTGCCTTTCCCTTTACTTCAGTGTTCTCACCATTGAGTTCATCCCTTTGATTCTCGAGAACCGAAAGATTGACAAGGTTCCTTTTTTTCATAACCTCGGTCATAACATGCACGGGACCATGGCGATCTTTGCTGCAACAGGAGCTTTCCTCTCCTGCTTTCACCAGGGTTCCCTTGGTGGTATGGCAGGCGTTATGTTTGGACGGCCCTTTGCCTTTCGGGAAGGTCTGCTTATCTGGCCCTGGACTTTTTTCCTTTTTACCTGGTCTGCAGCGGCCTATGGACCATGCTTTACCCTGACAATTCTCAAGATGTTCGAGGGAATCACTAAAAAGAAGCTCGTCAAGGACAGTGTTGTTCATCTCTTGGCCAAGATTTCCGGGTGGATGATTTTAACCTATCTCATTGCAAAGATTATCGACACCATTTATTGGGCAACGGTGACGGCTCCCTCCCAGGGATTCAGGTTTATGGATTTTTATTCAAACAACTCTTTCTACGGTGTCTGGATACTCATTATCGAGGTGGTAGTTTGCGGTATAGTTCCGGCCATTATTTTGGTAAAAAAGAGTTACAGGGAGAATTCCCGGCTTCTGCTCCTGGCCATCGTGCTCGGCACCATCGGAGTCTGCCTTAACCGCTGGGTCATGGTGCTCCAGGTCATGGCCGTTCCTGTGATGAGCTTTGACACTTGGGCTCTTTATTTCCCAAGCTGGCAGGAGATTGCAACTACGGTTCTTCCCGTTGCCTATGGAGTGATCCTTATTTCGCTTGCCTACCGGTATCTGCCGGTATTTCCCCAGGAAAAAGAGCTCAATGCGGATTGATGATCTCCAATTATTATATGGTGGCAGTAGTGCGGCGGTTTGCGAATCACCCCTGCTACTGTCCCATGGCGGATTAAAGGTTTTTTAAAAAAACTGGACAAAATAAGTATCTAACTTGAAGCAAACAGTAAACAAGTCGGATAAGGGAGAATAAATATGTTTCCATTTAGTTTTGAATGGGCATGGGACGAAGGGCATCTGCTGTTTTTCGGCGGCATGTGGTACACAATCGCCATCCTTGGTGCAGGTCTCACCTTTTGCCTTGTAAAAACCATAGCCGATACCCTGGCAGGTAAGGGTAAGGGACATGATAGTAGAGATTAGTAAGTAGGTAGTAGGTAGTTGAAACAGCTGAATTAAACAGGCGTACTCCTTCTCATTTAAGAGTTGAGGGGTACGTCTTTTAATTTTTTGGGATATGCAGGAAGATGGACGTTTCAAGAACCGTCCTTAAAATTTATTTATGCCCGGCGCCCAGGGCATAGCGGTCATAGCCCATGAGATTAAGGGCAAGCCGTGACCAGAGTTCCAGGTTGAGCTTTGCCAGGGTCTCCGTTTTTTTCCAGGTAAAATCCACAAGTTCCGGTCCAGGTTTAAAAAGATCCGGATTCTGGGTATTCAGTGTAAACACAGCACCAAGATGCACGCAGCCCACCGGAGTTTCCTCTTCGTTGATGATGCCGGAAAAATTCGGGATTTCGTTGCCAGGACGTTTTATTAGCTCTTCATCCAATTCCCGCATCATCCCTGCCATAAGCACCTCTTTAAAAGAAGAGCGGGGAGGACAGTCTTCTGGATTTATGTGCCCGCCAATGCCCACAGACCATAGATCGTGGAGCCGTTGTTCACTGCCGTTTCTCAAATATGCTGCCATGAGTTTGAGGTCCTGGGTCTGGATTACCACGTAGGGAATGATCTGTTTAAAGGATGGGTCGGTTTCAACAATTCCCCGCTCCCTGAATTCAAACCCTGCCCGGTTGCAGGTTGCAAAAAACAACGATTCACCCATATCCATGACGCTCTTTTTTTCTACCCAGGCGACAGGAAGCCGTTCCCTTTTGATGCAGAGCACCTTTTCCCTGTGGTTCATGTTTTTCCTTTTAATATGGCTGCAAGCCTCTGGGGGAAGTCGGTTATGATACCGTCAACCCCGGCCTGGATAAATCGATCCATATCCCGGCTGTCGTTAACGGTAAAAAGATTAATCTTTTTTCCCCTTTCCTTTAAGTCCCGGATCATTTTTTCTGTGACCGAGGTGTGGTTCAGGTTGTAAACCGAAAAATGGTAATCTTTAAAATTAAGGATTTTCCCATTCCAGTTTCCGAGGAGGGCCTCGACTCGAATCCCCGGTTCCATAGCTTCGATCTGTTTGAGCCAGGTGTGGTTAAATGATGAGATCACAATCCGGTCAAAATCGAGACCTGTTTTTTTTATTGTATCAAGGGTTCGCCTGGGAAGCGGAAACTGTGAGAATTTTCCCGGGAGGTCCTTTAACTCAAGATTTACCTGCCATTTGTTGTCCCTGGTGAAAACCAGGGCCTCTTCTAGGGTGGGTACCCTTTCTGTCTTGAATAAATCAAGATCCCGGGGGCTTATGCTGCCCGCTGCAATTTCCCCGGACGGGTCGGTTTCTTCAAAATAGCTGCCCGCACTCAAGGTCAGAATTTCGGCCAGGGTGAACTCGGTAAAGAGGTAGGAGGCCCGGCCGGGAAAAACCGCAGTGGCATTGGTCGTTCGCTTAAGGGAGCTGTCGTGGAAGAGTATCAGCTCTTCGTCCTTTGTGACGCTTACATCGGTCTCCCACAGGTCTGCACCAAGCTCAAAGGCTTTTTTTGCCGCCGCCATGGTATTCTCAGGGGCCAGGCTTCTTGCGCCCCTGTGGGCTATGTTTTTTATCATTGTTTGTCCAGGTTAGTAGGTGAAATTAATTTGCGGTCCTGAATATACCGAAATAACAACTTCAAGTAAAGTGTATTGACTCCAGCAATTCTAATTTTGTTTTTACACTAGAGGCAACAGTCGGTATCTGTAATTAAAATTGCTGTGTTGACTTGGAGAATTTCAACGAGTATGACTTCTTAAAATAGTAGATTAAATAGATGGGCCAAATGCAAGCGGTTTTGTTCAGCTTTCAACGGTATAAGCTTGACCAGTTCTTCCATGGCCGGGATAAGACCCGTTCTCAACCGCAGGAGAAAAAAGGCCAGCAGTGAATCAAGGGAGCATGTGGTGTGGCAGGACCGGGGTTTTAAACCTGGGGCTCAAGTTTGCCGGTCTTGAAAAACGTGTGCTCAATATCCAGTCCCAGGGAAAGTGCAACTGGATCATGCAGAATCAGCCTGAAATCTGGGACAAGACCCGCTGCTATCTCCAGGTGTCAGGATTTTTAAACCATCGCCTCACAGGTGTTTTCATCGATTCTGCTGGCTCCCAGATAGGTCATCTTCCCTCAGGCTCTTTCAGCGGGGAATCATTCAGAAGATCAACAAAAACAAGGTTCCCTAAGCCACCACCACGGCGTGGGCCGTCTCATGGCACCCTTCATGGAGAGTCATCCCGGCAGCGAACAGATGGAGGTTTTAAGGGTGCTAAAACGTCATTTTGACCCAAACACATGATGAATCCCGGGGAAACTCTGGGGCTTGATTGAATCTTTTGACGGTTTTCCACCTGGTAAGCGCTGGTTGAGATAGTTTTTAAAAGGAGGATTGCAATGATGAGTATAAGGAAGATGATAAGGATCATGGCAAGGTTTAAACTGGTCAGGCATTTAATTCTTACTTTCTTGATTCTTGTTCCAATGCAGATTTTGTGCGGATGTAGCCATTTTGAGGAATCTGTTTTCAGGCTTGGGCTTTCATTGGAGCGAAGCCGCTCCAACATGGAGCTGAAATCTGTTCTTGTGGAGGGTGAGACCATCGCCTACCTTGAAAGAAAGGGCCGAGGAGAGACCATCATTCTTGTCCATGGTTTTGGGGCCAGCAAGGAAAACTGGCTCAGGTTTGTGCGGGATATTCCGGAAACCTTCCGTGTCATCGCCCTGGATCTGCCGGGCCATGGAGAGAGCTCCCTTTGTTTTAAGGGTATTTATGACGTTTTCAGCATGGAGCGCCGCCTTGCTTTGGCCCTTGATGAAATATTTAATGAGATGGAGGTCGAAAGGTTTCATCTGGCGGGAAATTCCATGGGTGGGCTTGTCAGTCTCCTGTATGTGGAAAACCATCCCGGGCGGGTGATCTCACTTGGACTGTTTGATTCTGCAGGAATTGTTTTGCCGATAAAAAATGATTTTTTGAAGGCCCTTGACCAGGGGAAGAACCCACTCATCGTTTCCAGCCGTAAAGAGTATGATGAACTTCTGGATTTATGCTTTGAAACAGAACCCTTCCTGCCTTGGCCTGCCAGAAACGTCATGGCCCGGCAGCATATAGCCAGAAACGCGCATTATCTTAAGATGTGGCATGCTCTTTTCTCCGACATGGACGACACGCCTGTACGAAGGGCGCTTCCAGACCTTAAAGTTCCGGTGCTCATTCTATGGGGAGACAGAGACCGAATTCTTGATATCTCCTGTGCCAGAGTATTTATGTCACTGATCCCAGATGGAACCATGGAGATTATTGAAAATTGCGGCCATGTGCCCATGGTGGAAAAACCAGGCGAAACAGCTAGGAAATATCTTGCCTTTATAACCTCAAATCAACGGTGAAAAGGGGAATTCCAGATTGTTAATCCGAGCAGATTTTGGTATAAAAAGCCTTTTTATTGACTTTTTTCAGATTGAGACGTATTATCGCTCAATTATTTCAGGGGACTGAAAAAAATAATATACACTTATCGTGCAGGATTTTTAAAAGTTCCCTTACATAGGAATCACAAGAGAAACATTGACCGATTATAAGATTTTATCACGCACAGCAACTATTGTGAATGTCCTTGGTATGCATGCACGACCGGCTGCAATGATAGCGAAGCTCGCACAGGAGGCCGCAGCCGTCATCTGGATAGGCGCTGGTGACAATCGTGCTGATGCATCGAGTATAATTGATGTCCTCTCGCTTGGTTGTTCCAGGGGCTATGAGGTGACGCTCGAGGCTGAGAATGAGGATGATCTCCCCATTCTGGATTCTATTAAGGAGATTATCGACAAAGGATTTGGAGAAGATTTGAATGGGTAATTTAAAATCCAGTCAAAGACTGATTACCGGTATCAGCGGTTCTCCGGGCATATGCATTGGCAAGGCATATGTGGTGGAACGCGAAGGCGTTGATATCATCAAACGCTATTTTATCTCGGAGGACCGGATTCCAGTAGAGATAAATCGTTTTAAGAGTGCCGTTAAAAAGGCAAAGGATGAGCATGCCGCAATCATCGAGGCCTTGAACAATGACCTGAGTACCCAACTCAACATCCTTGAAACCTACATGGTTCTCTTTAAAGACAAGATGCTCTATGGGCAGACTATTGAGACCATTAAAGATGAAAAAATCAATGCCGAGTGGGCTCTTAAAAAGGTTTCCCTTAAGGTTACAACCATGTTCCAGAAGCTCGACGACCCCTATCTTAAGAGCCGAGTCACGGATATTGTCCAGGTGTCAGAGCAGGTCATGCGTCACCTGGTTGGTGCCCAGGATATTAAAATCGCCGATATCAACAAGCGGGTCATCCTGGTTGCCAACGATCTTTCCCCTGCCGAAGCAAGCCAGATTCAGCTTGAAAGGATCAAGGGTTTTGTCACGGATAAGGGGGGGCGTGATTCCCATACCGGGATAATTGCAAAATCCCTTGGCATTCCCTCTGTCCTGGGGCTTGGAGATGTGACTCACCTTGTTACCAATGATGACATCATCATTGTTGACGGATCCAACGGGATTATCATTATCAACCCGGATGAGGACACACTTTTTAAATATGAGGATCGTCGTTCGAGATATGAGGATTACCGGGCAGGGCTTGCACGGGAGAGTCATCTTCCTGCGGTGACCCTTGATGGCAAGCGCTTGAGCCTCATGGCCAATATAGAACTCGTGGAAGAGGTGGTGTCTGTCAAGGACAATGGTGCGGACGGGATAGGCCTTTTCAGGACCGAATTTCTTTACCTTGAACTCAAGCGTTTCCCCACCGAGGAAGAGCTTTTCAGCAAGTACAAGGAGCTGGTCGAGCTTGTAACCCCTAAATGCGTCACCGTAAGGACCCTTGATATTAATGGGGACAAGGAACTTCCCTATTTAGAATCAATAGAAGAGCCCAATCCTGCCCTTGGCATGCGGGCCGTGAGATTCTGCCTGAGTCGGCCTGAGATTTTCATGACTCAGATCAAGGCCATTCTCAGGGCAGCAGCCTTTGGGAATATCAAGCTTATGATACCCATGATTTCCTGTGTGGAAGAGATCATTCAGGTAAAAAAGCTTATTGACAAGGCTGTGTGGGCCCTTGAGGACGAGGAGAAAATATTTAACAAAAACATCCCCCTTGGCATTATGATTGAGGTTCCTTCGGCCGTAATAATGGCAGAAGAATTAGCCCAGTATGTTGACTTTTTCAGCATCGGGACCAATGACTTGATTCAGTACACCATGGCCATTGACCGGGGCAACAGGCATGTGTCTCATCTGAATCAGCCATTGAACCCGGCCATGATCCGATTGCTTAAGATCATCATGGATGCCGCTCAACGCTCAGGCGTGGATGTGGCCATGTGCGGTGAGATGGCAGGTGATCCGTTCAATCTTCCAGTTCTCATGGGGCTTGGCCTGAAGGAGCTGTCCATGAATCCGGGTTCCATTCCCGTTGTAAAGCAGATGGTCAGAAAAATGGATTCCACAGATACAAAAAATCTTGTGGATGAGATCCTGAAAATGGGAAAGGTCGAAGACATAATAGCCCGTGTAAATACAAAATACAGGGACATTCTTCCCTATCGGGAATCAGATGACCAGCAGGAACAAGATGAACATCAACAGGTTGGAGTTTAAGGCAAGATGACATCCGAGCACGTAAAAATTATAGCGACCAATAAAAAGGCAAGGCACGACTACCACCTGTCCGACGAGGTCGAGGCTGGAATTGTTTTAACGGGCACTGAGGTCAAGTCAATCCGGGAGGGGAGAGTCACCATCAAGGATGCCTATGCCGAAATCAAGAACGGTGAGGTCTTTTTGCGTCAGCTCCACATCAACCCCTACACCTTTGCATATTATGACAACCATGACCCCTTGAGAACCAGAAAGCTTTTGCTCCACAGCTATGAAATAAAACGGCTGACCATCAAGACAAAAGAACGCGGATACACCATCATTCCCCTTAAACTCTACTTTAAAAATGGCAAGGTAAAGGTCCAGATAGCCCTTGCCAAGGGCAAGAAACTCTACGACAAGAGGGAAAGCATCAAGGAGAGGGACGTGAACCGGGAACTTGATAGAGCTAAGAAAAAGTATCAGGATTGATTTGTCCGGTATTGACTTTGCATGGAGCCTGGTATATATTAAACCCATTAAACAATCCGATCTTTTAAAATTTGGGGGCGAAAAGGCTTCGACGGAGATCCTGAGGCTTTTGGTTGCATACCGAGCTTTCTGTCAACTCGTAAAACTGGCGGAAAAAAAAGTAATCGCAGACGATTATAACTACGCCGTAGCAGCTTAAGGCAGCTACCGTCCTGCCGGGATTCTTCCTGCAGATTCCGGTAAAGGGCGTCGACTATGCGGGAACGCCGAAAAAGGGTGCCTGACCCTTTTTAGGTTAAATTTTTCAGGCTATACTGGTCAGTATCCATCCCAAAGGAGACATTCCAGTAAAATTTAAAATTTGGGATAAGTATGTAGAGACCACTGCTGAATGTTTTCGGACGCGGGTTCAATTCCCGCCGCCTCCACCAAATTTATGATGAGAACCCGTCTCTCCAGAGTGATTCTCTGGGTGGACGGGTTTCTTTTTCCCCTTGTATTCAAAGGGTTTCGCCCGTTTTGACATCTTTTCCGAAACCTCTTTCCAGCCACTCGATTCTCTTCATTCTCCCCACGTTCATTCTCTGTTTGGAGCGGTATTCTCTGTTTTCATAAACCAAAAGTCTCTCGCAGGTTTCGGGAAGTGATATTTATTCGGATTTCTAACGTTCAGTATTGCTTGGGAAAGTATTTTTTGCCCGCCTGCCAGAGGTACTTGTCGACCTCTTTGAGGGTGAAGCTTTCCAGCCCATAGAACCTGCTGAAATCCATTAGAACAGCGTGGTATGTCGAATAGTGTTTCAGATCTTCCTTCTTGAACTTATAGAATTTATCCACCCGGTTGAAGTGCATGAGCATCTTTTCCACAAAGCTGTCATAGATCGGATAGTCCTCTGGAAACTGGCAGTGCTCTTGGGATTGCCTTGTTATTCCTTATTTGACCTTGCACAGGGGAAGCCATTCAAGCAATCGTGATTGTAATGTTGGTTAGTCGAACTATTTTGACGATGAGTTTCAAACTCCAGGAGTTCAAGTTGCCGACGTCAGCTGACAAAATCAGGGGATTACCCAGGATGCGTCTATCCGATCATCTTCCCAATGAAATTTCGCCCGAATGTTACCCGCCAATTTCAACAGCAGCCAGTCCATTTGATCGAATCGGCAGACAATGACGGCAAAATTTTTACGTGCCTCTGGATGGTCAAGCAGTTTGGGTGCTTTGTCACGGAGAAAACTCGACGGAGCCAAAGATGATTTTCCCATGGGTGAACCAGGCGAGATTCGGGAGCAGTAATTGATTCGACTGGTCAGAGACACCTTTTTCCACTGGAATTCAGCTATTTTATCATTGGTATGAACCCTAGCAGTTCCTGAAAGACGCAGCTGTAACCATTTGTCAGGATGATAAAACAACCAACTCACATCAGGATTACCCTGGATCTGTGAAACCTTGGGAGTTCGGGCATCACAGTGACATATCAATGTCCGATCTTTATCCGAAAACCCCCTCAGGATAACAGTCCGTACGTCGGGCTTGTTGCCATCCATGGTGGCAAGGGCTGGTCGGTAAAACGGATGCCTGAAGTTTCGAACGCCTTTATGGAGAATTCTCCAGCTCGAACTGAGAACATCGTCCAGTGTTGATATCTTTTCCTTTTTTCCAAATATCATGTCAATTTACCATTCTGCTAAGAGCAATGCAGCATCGCTTGCCAGGAGCTTGTATAGTTCCAATTCATTGCGCCGCTGCGCTTATTACCGTCGGTAAACGGATGGTTTTTGACCATATAATATAAAAGATGGGCAGCCTTGCTCTCAATGGTCGGATAGGCGGGTTCTCCAAATACGGTCTGGTCGAGATTGCCAAAAATAGACTCAACGCTGTCCGGTCTGGACATCTTGGCAAACAAATCTGATGCTTCGCCTTTTGCCATTAATTGCTTTTTTCATTGATTTTCCCTTCATGGACAGCATTTTTGATATGACGTGAAATAACAGACACATCCCGGTGGAACAACGCTACCATCTTTATTTCTCCTGTCTGTAACACCTTGATTTTTCCGGTTCAAAGATCAGGTAGGTCGTTGGCAATGAACCAGATAAAGGGTCTCCTCTTATGGTGTACAGCCAGGTTCATTTGTTTCCTGATTATTTTAAATACTCAAGTTTCGCACCCCCCTTTGGGGTGATTGAGGGCCAAAATGTTTTTCATTCGAAAATCGATAGTGTCTTTCAGTCTTTGAAAGTGAAGACCCGGCTCTGTCGCGCAAACATTAAAAAGCAAGAGGGGCAAAAAGATAGAAAATGTCACGTATCTCCATGATCATAATCTTGGCAGGTCGGTGTTCTGTATTGTTACCCTGGGCCTTTTTACAGGCAGTGCTTTTTACCCTCTTGACCATGCCTATTTTTTCAGCAACAAACGGCATGCTAAAACACCCGAAAAAATCGGTGATCCAAGAAGTAGTAGTGGTCTCCGCAGCTATGAAGCCAAGCATCGCACCAAACTGGAATTAGCTTTGTCCATGATAAGCCGGGCCGTGAAAGCCGGCATTTGTCCTGGCTATGTACTATTGACTGCTATTGCTTATGGTTTATTGCACCATGAAGGAGAAAATTCAAGGATAGATTTGAATTGAGGTAAACAATGTTTTCTGTTATCTCATTGAGCGATTACAGTGAAACGGCACGGAACCAAGCTCTACACCATCCAGGCGATTGATTAATCGGGTCGGTTATAGCCGTCTCTCACAGCCTGTTCCATGGCCGACAGTTCTTCATCGGTCAGGAAGTCAAAGTGAGCGGATCTCTTCCTTGCGGAAAGGCTGCCGTTGTTCTGCAGGCACAGCTGGATGAACAAATCAATCAGGCGGTCAGGCATATCAATGATGTCCTGTATCGCCTTCTTGGTATTGTCATAGTTGGCCAGAAAGCTGAGCTCCTCCACAAGCTCTTCTTCAATCGTTTTGGTTACAAACTCGTACAAGGCTTCTGACTGAGCGGTCATATCCATATACTGATACCAGCATGCGGTATCGTTCTCGACGGTCATTTGTCCCATTTCATCCAGCCGATAATCAATGATCTGAAGCAATGGCCGGGAGAACGCTTCCAGCGATCCATCGTAATCGGCCGGATTTTTAAGCATGACAGCCGAGACCGGGAACATCAGCCCGTGGGGCACCAAATCCTGCAGCGACAGAATGTTGTGTATCAGAAACCGATGGATTCGCCCGTTCCCATCCTCAAATGGATGCAGGAACACAAAGCCATAGGCGATAGCCGCTGCATGAATGACCGGGGATACATTTCCCGCTTTCATCCGCTTATGGGAATCGATTAAGCCTTCCATCAGGCTTGGCAAATCATCTGGTTTTGGGCAGATGAATTGTATGACCTCTTTTTGGTAGGTAACCGTCTGCCCAACGTAATTCTGACTCACTCGATAGTCGCTGTCTTTGAAGCGCGGATCGACAATGCGGTTCTGTAGTTCTATCAGCCTTTCTTTTTCACAGAAATCTTCCTTTTCGGCAAGCTCCAGCGATGTGATGAATTTTTCAGTTCGGGAGGCATTAAGCTTGATGTGCTCAATTTCAAAGGATGACTTTGTTTCCTTATTATAAAGGTAGCTCAGTGCCCGGCGAAGCAGTTCCGGTGGATATGCCGTCACGATATCCTCACACCTTTTACGCAGGTCAGATGAATCCAGTTTGGAAAGTTTATCGGTTCTTCTTACGACAGGGCAAAACGATTTGGGACCAAGGAGGTTGTTTACAATGCGGTGGCGTGAAGATTTCTCTCTGTTCTGAACGGTGTAATAATCTTTGGTTTCCAGTGCATCGACATAGTTGCCGGAAGTAAGGTCATCGACAGGCAGTTGCTTCCCGGTCAGAAACTCATAGAAGAACCAAATTCTCCGAGCATACTTACCGGTTGGCTTGGATTTGATGTACTCGGTGAGCTCATTCTGAGAAACCTTTTCGAAGATTCGAGCCAGCAAGCCCAGATTGACCCCGTCATATTTCAGCGCGAATTCAAGATGGTCACCGACCTTTTCACCGGGCCAATATTGGGTTCTAAAAACTTCTTCAACAAACCCGTCCTGAATTTTTGAATAGTGAGTACCAGTCTTGGAAACCGACGAGCTGTGCCAGTTAGGCATACCTGCGAGTGCAAATTTTTCCAGCAAGTATGCGTAACCTGCCGGTCGAAAATCAAAAACGTTTATTTCCATGGGCAAACCCCACAAAATTATTATTTCACTGCAAATTTAATTACAAAGATAGAGTTTATCAACAAAAACAATTACAATCAAGCCTTCGGCTGCAAAAATCATTACAAAGACCGGTGGTGTAGAAAGCCCTTTCTACACTTTCTACCATCCGATACTCCGGCTCCGGCTCCGGTAAGTAACGGGAAGAATCATTACCCGCATCGTTCGTGTGCCGGTGGTGCGTACCGTCTGGAGAACCCGCACCATCTTTGCCCGCACCTATACCGAAGGTGTTCTGCTGGAAAGCTCCAAAGCCGAGACCTGGACTCCGCTCAACGGTTCCGATCTCACCATGAAACTCTTTGGCTATGAGTTCGAGAACAAAGGCACGGTCCAGTTCCAGCTGGCCAGCTACGATCTTTGGGAAGTGGAAGATCTGCGGGGCGCAAATGGAAGGTGGTCAACGATGCCTCCCTGACCAATGTGCCATCCCACCTGCGGGCGGAGCTGACCGGAACAGTATTGACCTATCCGAGGATTTACACCCTCGGTGCAACTTTAAGCTGAAAACTGATGGAGGCCATGAAATGATCGTTAAACTCCGTGGCGGGATGACAGAATTCATCCCTTCTCCACAGGAAAAACGGCAAGGACTGGTCCGGGATAGCTCCTTCAACCTGATCGAAAATCTGCACCACAGGTTGAGCCGGTTGGAGGAGGAACTGGGATTGCCGCTCAATGAGGCCGAAGCCTGCAGCGCCTTTCTGGACAAAATTAAGCAGGATGAAACCCAAAATGCGGCCATTCATACCAGCCTGATCGCAGGGGGCAGCCTGGATACCTGAGTCCATTCAATCCGTGAAAAACAGACAACGCCCCGGAGAGCCAGCACGCTTCCGGGGCGTTTCTTTCCCAAAATCCGCCCATGCATTACCGGCTCGGCCATAATGCGGAGAAGATAGCTTCTGGCCGCTGGAATCCAGCAAAATAAAACGAAATCGGCTTAAATCGGCAAAAAATATTTGACGTCTGGCTTTCATCTCAGTATATTTGCAAGGTGAATTAAAGTGGGAGTGTTGTGTTTGCAGCATTCCTTAACTGCCTCTGTTGAGGTCATGGCAAAACGCAATAGCCCCCAAGAGGAGAGCCCCCAAGAGGAGTACGAGACATGGCAGAAATAGATGATCGCTGGTTGTCAGTGGACGAAATATGCAAACACCTCGGGATCGGTAAGGACACCGTTTACAAGTGGATCGATAAGCACGGAATGCCCGCTTATCGCATGGGACGCCTGTGGAAGTTCAAAAAAGATCAGGTAGATGCATGGGTTGAAGCTGGCGGCGCAGCATCACAGGAAGATAACAAAGAGTAAATTAATATGACGAAGTTTCATTCTAAATATTTCGCTCATGAATTGACTCGAGCTGGAGGCAAAGGCGTAGACCGCCTTGGTCGAGCATTATTTGACGCTTGTGTAGACCTGAATCCACACCAGATCGAGGCGGCGCTCTTTGCTTTGAGAT
>Ga0265295_1005011_pt1 | contig 17343 bp, 9 predicted proteins | sample Munlansysbiofilm_FD_192503 | JGI IMG/M metagenome (GOLD analysis project Ga0265295, IMG submission 192503) | Leachate microbial communities from a municipal landfill in Southern Ontario, Canada - Methane capture system biofilm | ecosystem: Engineered > Solid waste > Landfill > Unclassified ...
GACACACAAAGACACACAAAGACACACAAAGACACACAAAGACACACAAAGACACACAAAGACACACAAAGACACACAAAGACACACAAAGACACACAAAGACACACAAAGACACACAAAGACACACAAAGACACACTAAGCTTGCGCTGCGGTTTTGCTTATCTGATATAGTTGGTGGCCACGTGTGTTTCGTGGGTTGGGAAGGGTACCTTGTCTTTGCCGGCCTCGATGCATTTCAGCAGCCAGGCCATATTTCTGGCCAAGGTGCGCATGGTTTGCATGCCTTCGAGGTCACGCTTCACTTCTGCCGGCGTGTTGCCGTGCACCGAGTTCCAGTATTGCGACGAGACCACAGGCATGCCTGAGATGGTGAAATATTTATTAAGGCGGTCGAAGGCGGCGCTGGCTCCGCCTCTGCGGCAGCTGACCACGGCGGCAGCCGGCTTGTAGGCATAGCTTTTGTTTTTGCGGAAGAACATGCGGTCCAGAAAAGCGCAGAGCGAGCCATTGGGGGCGGCGTAATGCACTGGGGAGCCGACGATCAGGGCGTCGACTTTGTGCATCAGCTCGATGGCCTGATTAACCGGGTCGCTGGTAAAGACGCAATAGCCGGTTTGGGCGCAGCCGCCGCAGGCGGTGCAGGGGTATATGGGGCCGCTGCCTATATGCAGCTCTTGGCTGTCTATGCCTTCGCTCTCCAGTTGTGCGGCGATTTCACGCAGGGCGGTGTGTGTGCAGCCATATTGATGCGGGCTGCCATTGATAAGTAGTACTTGCATGTGTTGCTCCAAAAATCTTGGTGTTAGTTGCTGTGGCTTGATGTCAAAACGCCGCGGGATTTCAGCCTGCTGCTTGTCTTTCCAGCGCTTTTTGTCGCAAGGGCGGCAGGATTTCCGCTGGCACCTTGAGTTTGCCTTTGCCCAGGCCCAGTTGCAGGGCGGGAAACTGTCGTCCGTGAAAATCACTGCCTCCTGAGACCAGCAGTTCGAGTTCGGCGGCGATTTTCAATGCGGCTCTGGTTTGCGCCGGTTTGTGCATCGAGTAGTAGGCCTCGATAGCGTCCAGGCCGGCTTCTTTCAGCATGCGCGCCAAGTTTTTGCAGGCGCTGTTGCTCATGTTGCTAGTGGAGAAGGGGTGTGCCCAGACCGCCAGGCCTCCGGCATCGCGTATGCCTTGTATGCACTGTTGCGGGCTTGGCACCTGTCTGGGTACGTAGGCCTGGCAGCCCCGGCCTATAAGCTGCTCGAATGCCTGCTTGCGGCTCTGGCAGTAGCCCTTGGCCACCAAGGCCTCGGCAATGTGAGGGCGCCCCAGCACCTCGCCCTGACAGTAGCCCTGCACGAATTCCAGGCTGAGCGCTTTGCCTTCTTCGGCGAGGCGTTCAAGTATCTGCGCATTTCGCTGGTTACGCCAGGTTATGATCTGAGCGAGCATCTCCTGCAGCTGCTGGCTATGTCGGTCAATAAAGAGGCCCACGATATGGAAGCGCTGCTGATTTTGGTCCCGGCAGGCCAGTTCTATGCCGGGTATGGCCTCGAATTTTTCCTGTTTGGCAGTCATTTCGAACTCTGGCAGGCCGCTGGTGCAGTCATGGTCGGTCAGGGCAAGCGCTTTCAGGCCGACGCGTTTAGCCATGAATATAAGCTCTTCGGGCGTGCAACTGCCGTCGGAAGCGCTACTGTGGCAATGTAAGTCAATCATAGCTTACCAAAATAGGATTTTGCGGTTATAGTATTCCCGGGTCTTTATTTTTGTCGCGCGGGGCCGATTGGCGCGCTGTCTGTCGCCTGCGGCGCTATAAGTTAGCGCAAATTGGCGAAAAATCAATCTCGGCGCCATGTTGCATGCCGACAAAAGCAGGCCGGCAAGGAATGCGCAGGGCTAATCCTGAGCTTAAGTTTAAAAGTCTGGTTTGCCTTGGTATGTCTTTCGTCCAAAAGTCAGCCGACTGGTTTTTTAGACCTGGTTTTAAGGTACAGCAAGGGTTAAAAGGAGCGGTATTATGCGATTGCGAATCCTGAAGGGCGCCGAGCCAGGCAAGGTCATCACTTTGACTGACTTGGTTTTTACCATAGGCCGCGACCCGGGCAATGAGTTTGTCATCAACGAAAGCGGCGTGTCTCGGCATCATTGCAGCATCAGGTCGGAGGCCGGCCTCTGGCAGATCGAGGACTGCAACAGCGTCAACGGGGTATTGTTGAATGACGAGCGCATCAGCGGCAAGGCGGTTTTGCGCCCTGGCGACCGCATAACGGTCTTCAACCACGAGTTCCTTTTTCTCGAAGATAAAGAAGAGGCCCCGGTATCCCTGTCATACCCCGAGGCCCCCAGCGCCGTGCCGCGAACTAGCATCCCCTGGGGCAAGCTGATATTTTTAATCATTATTCTTGCGCTAGTGGTATACCTCGCCATTAAGGTTTTTGCTCCCGAGGCCAAGTCACCGTCTTCGACCGCCACGGTGCAGATCAGCGAGTCTGCCGAGCCTGAGAGCTTTGACTTGCCGGTCCCCGAAGCCGAGCCTTTCGGGACGGCGCAGAGTCAGGGCGGCAGCTATAGTGGCACGCAAAGCGCCAGTCCGCCCTATGGCGGCGCTGCGCCCGCTGCCGCAGCTCAGAGCCTAGGGGAGGGGCTGCTCTTGCTGGAGAGCGAGCCGCCGGGGGCCGAGGTATATGTGGACGGGCAACGCCAGGATGCCACAACTCCGCTTATACTGCGGCAGCTGGCGCATGGCAGGCATACCGTAGAACTGCGCAAGGCGGGCTATGAGAACAGTGAGCGCATTGTGCAGATACCCGACCGCCTGGCGAGCCGGCCTATTGTGCTGCAGCAGAAAGCGGGCACGCTCCTGCTTAGCAGCGAGCCTAGCGGCGCGCATGTCTGGCACGAAAGACAGCTGCTCGGGGTCACGCCAGTGCTGATAGAGGGTCTGGCGCCAGGCTCCTATAAGCTCACTGTGCGCGGGCCGGGTTGTGAAAGTAAAAAGATCGAGGTGCTTATCAGCAATGCGCGGGCCGAGAAAATGGAGCTGAGCCTGCAAAGCAATCTGGGCAATCTGGAGATCATTACGCAGCCGGCCAATTGCGAGGTTTTTCTGCAGGACGCATTTATGGGCAGCAGCCTGCCGCAGCCCGGCAAGGGCGAGTCGCAGCCGCTCTTGCTGCGCAACGTCATTGCCGGCGAGCAAAATCTGCGCGTCAGGCACAGCTCCGGCATCAGCTCGCGGGGCAGGGTGCTGGTGCCCAGGGGCGACACGCTGCGCCGCAAGATCAGCCTGCGCATACCGACGCATCGAGTCGAACTGCATAATGCCGAGGTCTTCAACGGCACGCTGCTCGAGCAAAACCAGGCCGGCGACGTCGTGCTCGAGGATATGAGCGGCAGAGCGGAACGCTTCCTAAAGCCGCAGATCAAGAGCATGCGCGAGCTGAGCGACCAGGAAATCCAGGAGCTGGCCGGCGACAAGCGTGAAGCCGGCAGCGAGCCGCAAAGTGTCGCCGAGCTGGAGCGCAGTATGCAGAGCATGAGCCAGGAGGACTTTAACCGCAACCACGTCGGCAAAACCTATAGCCTGCAAGGACGCCCAGGCATGATCCTGGGGGACGGACGGGGTACTAGCACGGTCATCTTCTCGACTAAGGTCAGGGCTCAGTTCCAGGATCTGAGCAAGGACGAAATCAATGTGATGAATGCGCCCAGCAAAGGCCGGGTTGTTTTTAAGGCAACCGTCCAAGGTGTGGACAGAGAAGGCGTGCTGACCTTGAAAAACTGCCAGCTGCTCGACGAGTTTTGAGTTGAACCGCGCGTCTCTTCGTGTGTCTTAGACCGCGTCCAAAAAGACCATTAACCACAAAAGGCACGAAAGGCACAAAAAAGAGGAGGCAGATTAAGCAGGTAAACTGCAATTGCAAGATTTCGAACAAGCTGTTTTTGTCTCAACAAAACAGAAAAGCTCGATGAAATTGCATGAAAAACGCATTTTTTTGGCAGAATACATGAGACGGGTACGAGGTCGGAGCGCCGGCTTCCAGCCTATTGGCGCTAACTTAACAGTTTTTAAAGAAGAATCAAGGAAAAAACCATTGTTAAAAGTTCTAGGTAAACACTTGCTATGCAAGGTGTCATCCTAAACAGGGGCGCGAAGCGCCTCTTTTAATCTGGCCGGCAGTGGCGCGAAGCGCCATACTATAGTAACCCCAGGCGCGGAGCCCGAAGGGCGAAGCGCCTGGGGGACAAAGTCCCCCAAAAACCAGCGCCTGGAAGGCGCAACTTGCTGATGCTAATCTTTTAGTGGCGCCTTTCAGGCGCTGTTTTGTGTGGTAGCCTGACCCTAGGCACTCCGCGCTCCGCGCTTCGCGCCTAGGGTTATTATAGTATGGCGCTTCGCGCCATGTTCTGAGGTGCGCCAGTGCTCTGCTGTGTGCTGATACTGGTACTGTGTCATGTGCTGACACCGTGCCGTGTATCGCTGCTGCACCCTATGTCATGCTTGGAACTATGAAAATTCAAATTGTCAAGTTGAGTTGTTTCTGGTCAGTATGTACAAGAAAAACCCGAATATACTGTATAGAAAGAAAGCGAATCTGCTCAGCAAAGTTTGATAATTTATTTTTTCATAATTCCTTAGTGTGTCTTCGTGTGTCTTCGTGTGTCTTAGTGTTTAGAATCCTTAATTTGGAGTTTTTTAATGCCTGATGTTTTTGTTTATAGCCGCGGCGACTTGCTTTATGTGCAGAGCGCAGTCGCAGTAAAGAGCTTCACAGTGCGCGATCTGGCTGGTGTTGTGCAGGAGACACCGGTATTGCGGCGCGACAGCTTGCCCGACGGCGGTTTTCTAACCACGCTGGCGGCCGACAGGTTGCAGCGCTGGTCTCCCAGCCGGCCTTGTCTTTACGAGTTGTCATTGGACGAGGCGCCCGCCTTGCGTTTTGGCCACTGCGAATACGGCACTTTTGGCAACCAGGCGGTTTTGCTTAACGGCCAGGCTGTTTATCTGCGCGGCTATATACGCGGGATTGTGGCGCACGATCACCCCAACATGACGGGCAAGAGCCTAAAAGAGGCCTGCATAAAGAATATCCGGCAGGCCAAGAAATACGGCTTCAACCTGGTGCGTTTTCACAGCACCGTGCCCAGCGCCGAGTTTGTCGAGGCCGCCGATGAGCTGGGCATGCTCATACACGCCGAGATCGGCTTTTCATACGAGTATGACGAGGCCGGCAACAAGAAGAACTTGTCTATGGACAATGCCATCTGGGAAGCGGTCATTCGACGCTACCGCAACAGCCCTTCGCTAGCCATATTCTGCATAGGCAACGAAATGCACAACTCAGGGCATCATCCGGAGGTAAAGCATCTTTACGAAGTAGGCAAGAGCCTGGCACCCAACAAGCTGATCATGGACAACTCCGGCTGGGGCGAGTATGACCGCGATAGCGCCGACCTGTTTTCCCAGCACATAGCCTATTTTTTCCCTTTCAAAAAACATGCCGGCATGTTCAAGAGCGACCAGTGCTGGCGCTTCAACGGCTCGGCATATGACGTTAAGCTCGAGGAGTTGCGGCACATAGGCGGCGCCGATGTCAGTGTGCGCCGCCAATGCACGCCCTTGCGCCCCATGCTGGCGCATGAGGCATTGCACTACATTGACATTCCCGACTATACGGCGCTACAGGCCAAGTTCCAGGCCTTTGTGGCTGCTCAAAGTGAAGAGTACCTGCGCGAAAATGAAATCGAGGAACCCAGGTATCTGCGCGAGCTGCCAAAACTGGTCAAACGCAAAAAGCTAGAGGATATTTACCCGGACTATGTGCGGGCCTCGCGCAAATTCAAAGAGACCTGCACGAAGGCATACCTAGAACGTCTGCGTCTTTCAGATATCTGCGGTTTCGAAATGCTGCAGTTCTCCGACTGCCTGAAATATGAAAATAAAAACGGCATAGTGGACTTTTTCGATGACGACAAGGGTATCTGCCCGGACTGGATGCGGCAGTTCAATGACGACAGCGTGCTTTTGGCCGAACTCCCTAAGGAGAACTTTCACAGCGGGGAGAAGATATCCTTAAGTATTTCATTGTCGCATTTCGGCGAATTGGAGAACCCAGACGGGGTCTTGGAGCTGCATTTGCGGGAGGGCGGCCAAAGCCGCCTGCTCTACCGCGGCGAGAAATTCATCCTGGTGCCGGGTCTGCAAAAGCTGGTCGAGCTAAGCCTGGAGCTGCCTGCCTGCCGCAAAGCGCAGAAATACGAGCTACTTGCCAGTTTCAAAGGCGAGCATATTGATATTAAGAACTCCTGGAGTTTTTGGCGCTATCCTCAGGCCAGGCTGCTGCGCCGCCCGCAGTTGGAACTCAAGCACCGCGGCTTTGCCTCCTTTGTCGCCTCGCTGCCGCTAATGCAGTCTGAGCCTGGCGAGCTGCTGCTTACCGATCAGTTGAACGACTACACTCTGGAGCTTTTGGAGCAGGGCAGGGATGTGCTGCTAGTATATCATCGTGACGATCCCTGGAATCAGTATTATCTGCCCGGTGCCTTGGAGCGCTGCAAACCCTGTATCTGGGACCGGGGCAGCAACCTGGGCAGTATCCTGCACAAGGCCTGGCTGCAAGAGGCCCTGGCCAGTGAAAAATACGGCGACCTGAACCTGTATGCCCTCCTGGAAGAGGCATATAAAGTCAACCTGGATGACTTCCCGGTGCTCCCGGACGAGTACTTCAGCGGCGTGGACAAGCCGGTGCGAGACCGCATGAAAGGACTGCTGCACGGCATCAAGGATTTTATTGACGAGGATACCCTGCGGCGCTTCTCGCATCTCTTCGCGCTTAAAGTCGGCTCGGGCAGTCTGAGCGTGTGTACCTTTAACAAGGACTCCTGGCAGGACCCGGCGGCGGCAAGCCTCTTTGCCAGCCTGCTCGAGCATCTGCCGGAAAAAGAAATCCGGGCCGAGCTGGGACTGTCGGAGCTGCGCGAGTACCTGCAGGCGCAAACTGCCAGAGGACCCAGACGCGAAGATGTCATGAATCACTTCTGGGAAATCGACAACAAGCCGGTGGAGGATACTCTGTTCTGGGAAGAATGCGGGGTCAACCTGGCAAAAAAGAAGTGATGGTTTTTGGATGCCAAGGGGGAGGACACGAAGAGATACGAAGGGGGAGGACACGAAGAGACACGAAGGGGGAGGACACGAAGAGACACGAAGAGACACGAAGTCACACCAAGTCACACGAAGAGGGATATGCGAGACAACTTCATTATCGCGGCAATCCGCGACCCTGCTCTGATAACAGCGGCATGTTCCAGTGCGGCAGACAGGGTTTTTCTGCTTTCCGGCGGCATCGTCGAGCTTCCCGGGTATTGTCGTCTTCTGCGCCAGGCCGGCAAGCAGGTCTTTTTGCATGTCGATTTATTGTCGGGCTTGAAAGCCGACAGCAGCGGCATATCTTTTTTGTGTCAACATTGTCAGCCTAGCGGTGTGATCAGTACGAAGGTGCCGTGTTTGAAGGCCGCCAAGGAGGCGGGGCTGCAAACCATACTGCGCTGTTTCATTATTGACTCCTCGGCTTTGCACACTGGCGCACAGCTGCTGAAACAGTGCAAGCCTGACTATGTGGAGGTGCTGCCCGGCGTGTCAAGCAAGATCATTGGCCTGGCGGTGCGGCAATACCGCATACCAGTAATCGCCGGCGGACTGATAGACGAGGCAGAGGATATAAAGGCCGCCATGACTGCCGGGGCCGCGGCGGTCTCAACCAGCCAGCCTGGCTTGTGGGCTTAAAATCGAAAAGGAGACTTATGAGAATTGAGGAAATCGACAAGAATTTTGTTCCAGCCAGTATTGGAGAGCTTCAGCTGCACTACCTCGAAGTGGGTGCTGGGCCACTAATGCCTGGCGGCCTGGCCTGGTATGAGCAGGACAAGCAGTTTTGCCGCCTGCCGCAGGCCGCCTTGTCCTCGCTTAGCGAAGGCGTGCAGGGGCTGGCCTGGCATACCGCCGGAGCACAGCTGCGCTTCAAAAGCGATTGCCTGCACCTGGCCTTGCAGGTGGAGCTGCGCGGCCCCAGCAATATGCCGCATATGCCGGCCAGCGGCCAGTCCGGCTTCGATTTGTATCTGGGAAGCGGCAGGGACAAGCAGTATGTGAAGACCGCCATACCCCCCTATGGCGCCGATAAATTCGAGCAGCTGCTTTTCAGCCAGAGCCAGGCGGAGATGCAGGAGTTCACCCTGAATTTTCCGCTGTATAACGGCGTCAAGCAGCTTCGCCTGGGATTCTCGCCCGGTGCAGAGCTTTGCGCACCGAGTCCGCATGCCGTCAAAAAACCGGTGCTGTTTTATGGCTCGTCCATCACTCAGGGCGGTTGCGCATCGCGACCAGGAAACGCCTATCCGCAACTCCTGGCGCAGCAGCTTGATTTCCAGTGTCTTAACCTGGGCTTCAGCGGCAATGCCAAGGGAGAGCCGCGCATGGCTGAGCTTATCGCCGGACTAGACCTGGCCGCCCTGGTGCTGGACTACGACCACAATGCCCCTACGCCAGAACACCTGGAGCAGACCCACTACCCCTTCTACAGCCTGATTCGCGCCCGCCAGCCGCAGTTGCCCATAATTATGATGAGCATGCCGGATGTGGACCTGAAGCTGGAGGCCGCTAATGTGCGCCGCTATATTATCGAGCAGAGCTACAAGAAGGCAGTGGCCGAGGGGGATAAGAATGTCTATATGATAGACGGTTTCAAGCTCTTCGGCAAGTCCTACCGGGATGCCTGCACAGTGGACGGAGTGCATCCCAACGACTTGGGTTTTCAGCGCATGGCTGAGTGCCTGCAACCCTGCTTGGCGCGGGTTCTGCGGGTTGAAGCATGAGCTTTTGCTGCTCTTTAGTTCTGGAGGAATAATGCCTCGGCACCTTGCCATAGATGCCAGCGTCTATCGTCAGCCGGCCTCTGGTGTTCAGTTGGCGGTACACCATGCGGTGCTGGCTGAACTGGAGGCCTGTCGAGGCATTTTCGACACCTTGCTGCTAGGCTCTCTGCCGGGCGCGCAGCCCAGCGTGCAATATGCCTTGCCCGGCTGGGCGCAAAGCGTGGCCGGGCGTATTTTCTGGCAGCAGTTTCATTTGCCCGCCCTGTTGCAAAAAGCCGGCGTCGAGCTTTTGCACGCCCAGGCCTACACCATGCCGCTGCGCGGTAAAATCCCGGTGCTCTTGAATGTACATGATATAATTGCGCTGGAGTACCCGCAGTACTGCTCCTGGCGGAATGTCTGCCATATGCGTGCCCTGCTGCCAGGCAGTCTGCGCCGCGCCAAGCTCTGCCTGGTGTCAACCCGGCACGTGGCGCAGCGTCTAAGGCAGCTGCTGCAAGTCCCTTATGATAAAATCGAGGTGCTGCCCTGGGGAGTTGACTTTCAGCGCTTCAGCCAGCCAGGCACCTTAGGTTCGCTGCAATTGCCCGAACGCTATTTCCTCTTTGTCGGCAACTTGGAGCCTAAGAAGAACCTCGAGCTATTGCTGCAAGCCTATGCTCTGGTGGCAGAGAAAAGCGCCTGCTCACTGCTGATCGTGGGCCGGGCGGCCTGGAAAAGCCGCCGCCTGCTGCAAAAAATACGCGACTGGCCGGGGCCGGGTCGGATTCTGTGGCTGGGCAGGCTCGATGATGCTCTGCTGCCAGGTGTCTACCAGCGAGCCTTGGCCTTTATCATGCCCTCCCTGGAAGAGGGTTTTGGCCTGCCTGTGCTCGAGGCCATGGCGGCGGGCAGTGCCGTCATTCACAGTGATCAGGCCGCACTTTGCGAGGTGGCGGCCAACAAGGCGCTCTGCTTCAATGCCCGCAAAGCCGATGAGCTGGCCAAACAAATGCTGCGAGTCAGCCAGGACAGCAGCCTGAGAAAAGAGTTGGAGGAGCAGGGCAGGGAACATGCGCGCCAGCAAACCTGGCAAAAATGGGGCGAGGGCGCAGTGCAAATACTGAAAAACATGTAGGAAAATCCTGTCCAAAATGATGAACTGACTGGAACTGGGACTAAAGGCACACGAAGGGAGAGGACACGAAGAGACACGAAGGGACACGAAGGGACACGAAGGGACACGAAGGGACACGAAGGGCTTATGCGGCGCCTGTTTTGGTTTGTGGGGAAAAGGGAGCCAGACAAAGCAGAAAAACTCGATGAAATTGTATAAAAAGGCAATTTTTTGGCGAAATTCTAGTTTTTCTCTGGGATCCAGTCCATTTGGTGCCCCGAAGGGGCAACCTAATGTAGCCCAGGGTAAGCGAGGCCGCAGGCCGAGCGCCACCCTGGGTAAAAGCATTCCCCCGAATCCGGCGCCCTGTAGGGGCGCCACTAAGGGTCTTTCAACATTACGACCCTTTTTGGACGCGACTAATTTTTTAGGTGCGCTCAGAGTTGCCCGGGTTTTAGGGTTTTATGCCTGGCGCATTGTCGCAGTTGTCCTCTCTTCCTAGCGAATATTCGTTTTCCCGCTTGTTCATAGGTAATGCGGCGTTAAATTAACTCCGGGCGCTTTGCCGTTTTTTGAATTTAAGGGTTTTTCAGATGCAGTCAGAGAGCAGCATGGGTTATCTTGATCCGGGCACCTTGCTGATTGGCAACTACAAGTATCAGGTTGTCAGCGAGGTTGGCCGTGGTGCCATGGCTGTGGTTTATTTGGCCCGGCAGGTTGATCTTGAGCGCCAGGTGGCGGTAAAGGTACTCTCCAGCCAGCTGTCCTCCAACAGCAGTTTCGTGTTGCGCTTTTTCAACGAGGTGCGCGCCGCCGCCGCCATGTCGCACCCCAACATTATCCAGGCCTACGACGCCGGCATTGCTAATGGCGACATTTATTATTTTGCCATGGAATATGTTAATGGCGAAACCCTGTTGCGCCGTATCCTGCGCGAAGGGCATCTCGAGGTGGCAGCCACGCTTAAATACGCCAGCGAGATCGCCAACGCCTTGAACTATGGCTGGGAACGCCAGCGCCTGACGCATGGCGATATCAAGCCTGAGAATATCATGGTGAACGAGTTTGACCAGGCCAAGCTGGCTGATTTCGGCCTGGCCAAGGTGGCCGGACACGAATACGAGGGGCATGAGCTTATGCTCACCCCGCATTATGCCTCGCCGGAACTCATACGCGGGCAGCTGCGCAAGGGAGACTGCCGTTCCGATATCTACGCCTTTGGAGCGAGCATCTATCATCTCCTGTCAGGCAAACCGCCTTTTCCCGGCACTGACGCGCAACTGGTGATGAAGCGGCATCTTGAAGAAGAGCTGCCGCCCCTGCATACGCGCTGTTCCGGTATACGCCCTGAACTGGCCGATTTCATTGACAGCATGCTGGCCAAGGACGCCGAGCAGCGCCCGGCATCCTGGTCGGAGCTGCTTGCCAAGCTAGCGGAAATTCGCGCTTCGATCGCCGGCACGGGCAACTCGGACTTGAGCCGTATCCGCCTGCGTCGCAGCCGCCCCAGCGTCAGCCTGCCGCTTAGTCAGCATTCGGGCAATGCGAGTCGAGCCGGCTTTCTGCCCGTCAAGGAAAGAAAAGAACCAGCCAAGCAATACTTTTGGACCGTGGCCATTATGATTTCTTTGGCCATGCTCTTGTTTTTGAGCTTCCTTTACTGGCGCAAGTCAATGCGAGAACAGCTCGAAGAAAAACGGCGTCAGACCCAGAAAGAGCTTGTTCTTGTCGAAAACAAGCCGCAAAACACGCGTGCCGCCGCCGAGGAAGCGCCCGCTGCGAGAGGGCAGGAAAACGGCTCGCCTGCCGCCGTGAATATGGCTCAGGGCATCGAGCCAGCCGGGACGGAAAACGAAGGCGGTAAAACCGCCCTTGTTGTGGCCGAAGCAGAAAACGGCGCTGACACTGCCCCTGTCGCTCAGAAAAAATCCGGGTCTGCCGAGGAGGACGGCAATAAGCCGGCTCCCGTAGAAATAGAGCCGGGCGCCGCGCTCCTGGTGCCATACAGCCTTGCCACTGTGCTCAGCGCGGCGCAAAATCAAAGCCTGACAGAAACGCGCATCTTCTCCAGACTGGCCGGCTTCCAATATCAGCCGGCACAGGCTGACAGCGCTGAGCTGCTTATGCGCCTGCTGGAGAACGCTATAGGGCAGGATATCAGCTCTGCTGGAAAGGGGCTTTTGTTTTTTATGCAACAGCAGCTCATCAGTATGCTCGATGAGGCGCCCAGTCAGCTGCTACTGCATAAACAGCGCTTGCTGGGAAAAAACTTTAGCGGCAAGGAGGGCTTCAAAGTCCTGGTCAATGATGTTTTTCCGCACTCGGTGCTGGTCGAGCAAATCCTGGAAAAAGGCAGCATGCGGCGCAGTCTGAGCTGGCGCGAGCTAAATGAAGCCGGCTTGCTCCTGCCCATGTATAAGGCCGCCTTCTTCAGCCCGGCAAGCGGCGCTAAACCCGAACTCTACCTGGCTCAGCTGCTGTTTTCGGGAAATGCGCGCAGCTACCAAAGCGCCCTGCGCCAATACGCCGATATGGGAGGCGACAAACTGGAGTATTGGGAGGCGCTGGGTGCCAGGCTCATCCTGAGTGAACGTGAACTGGAGACCAAGCGGGAACTTGCCGAACTGGCACGACTCTGCCAAGAAGGCTCGAGACTGGAGACCAGCCGCCAGGCACGCAGGCTGCTGCGCGCCGCAAATGCCTTGTCTGCCGAAGAAAAAAACCTCTTGGAGAGCATCCTGGCTGTTTGCGCAGAGCTGCAGCTGGACTTGAGAGCCGGTGCGCTGCTGCACCAGGCCCAGAGCCTGATGGATACAAGACCCGACCTGGCCCTGCAGAAAATTCAATTTGCCCGCTGCCTGGCTGCCGCGGTGAAGTACCCGGAGCGCGAGCAGCTTGATGCTTTGCAGCAACGTGCTTTGCTGGCGCTGGACTCCGGAGGCGCATACGAGATGCCCTTGCTCGAAGCGCCGCCCTGGCCCTTTATGCTTAGCAGAAATAACCAGCTGGCCGCAACGAATTATCAATGGCTAATGCGCTTGTATAATAGCGCTGAAATCGAGCCGCAGGACCTGGCCTGGCAGCAGAACCTGGCGCACTTGGCCGACGCCAATTGGCAGCTGGCGCTGCAAGGCTACGGCCTGCTGGCTCAAAGCCGGGACGCAGTAGACAAAAAGGGCAGAGAGCTGCTTATGCTGAATTACGGCTGCAGCCTGCTACAACTCTATAGAGGAGAACCGCGCAGCCCAGGGGAAAAAGAGCTGGATGCGATGCAACTCACAGGAGACGAACGCGCTTTGGGCAAAATGTTGCAGCAGCTCTTCGTCTTGATGAAACGAAGCAAGCCGGATTATGTCGAGGCACAAAACCTGAAAGAGTGTGTCGAACTATTGCAATTCCTGCCGGAAGCAGCCAAAAATGCATATCTGGCCACAGTGTTTGCAGTGTTGCTGGAAAGCCGGCAGGAACGTAGCGCCAGAGCGCTGTGGCGAGCATTGCCGCAGGACGAGCTGGATGAAACCCTGCTCAGTATACTGCGCCCGCTACAGGAAAAGGACCTGCCAAAAACGGCGGAAAACCCCGGAGGACTGCGCAGCAGGCAGCAAGCATGGCAAGGCCTGTTGAGAAACTTCGAGAGCCGGGGCGACGAGTATCTGCTCAGACTCTGCCTGGCAAGCATGGCTGAACAGGGCTTGGACGGACATGACGACTCCAGAATGATGGAGATACTGCGGCGCAAAGCCAGCGCCTGGTCACTGCTGGGCGGAGACGCCGCCTTCGATTGGCTGCTGCGCCGCGTCGCGCATGAACTGCAAAGCGCCAACCTCAACGCCGCATATCAAATATGCAGCCAGCTGCTTGAACTGGAAGAACCTAGATTGCTGCCCTATTATGCCAGAATACAGATGCTGAGAGCTGCATTGCTCTGTCTGCAAGGACAGAGCAGCGCCTTGCAAGACTTGGACTTTTTCCTGCGTAATTGCCTGATTGCCAATGACAAAGAACGCCGGGTCTGTCAGACGCTTGAAAGCGGAGCCGCCCTCAAAGGCGAAGCGCCGTACTTTTGGCGGGAGCTGCTCTTCCACTGTTACCTGCAGGGCAAAAAAAAACCGTCGTCCAACGACAAGGCCTTGCAGGAGGCCGGCAGTCTTAGCTTTAGCGCTGAAAGAGCCTTGCTGCAGGCGCTTTTGGACACTAAGAGACACTAAGCCACAGCAAACCTAAAAAGTCTTACTTTTTACTTTTCTCCGAAATTCAGTCCATTGGGTGCCCCAAAGGGGCAACCTAATAAAGCCTAAAAAGTCTTACTTTTACTTTCCTCCGAAATTCAGTCCATTGGGTGCCCCAAAGGGGCAACCTAATGTAGCCCAGGGTAAGCGAGGCCGCAGGCCGAGCTTACCCTGGGTAAAAGCCCCCCCCAGAATCCGGCGCCCTGTAGGGGCGCCACAAGAGTCCTTAGCCTTAATTTCCTGTTTTTGCTGGGGGCCGCTCTTCCGCCCTCGCGTCCTGCCTGTCCGAGTCCATTTGCCCTCCCACATCTTCTTACCCGTTTAAGGTTTAGAAAGGAATAATCATGCTTTGCGATAGATGCCACAAAGAAGAGGCTTTGATACATATACGCGGCGTGGATGCGCAAGGCAATGTGCATACCATCAGTATCTGTGCCGGCTGCGCCATGAAATCAATCATGTCCGAAGAGCTTAGCCCCTCGGACCTGACCGAGCTGCTGAAAAGCGGCTCCTTGCCCAAACCCGATGTTATGATGAAGCTTATCGATAATTTCATGCGACGGGGAGAGGACAGCGAAGAGCAGGAGGCGGAAGCCAGAGCCTGCCCAAACTGTGGACTGCAACGCGACGAGCTGCGACGTGACCTGCTGCTGGGCTGCCCGGATTGCCTGGACTGCTTCGACGCCGAAGTGCGCAGCCACCTTAACCTGAAAGAAGACTTCGTTTATACCGCCCCCGAGCAAGCAGAGAGCAGCCAGGAGACCCGGCATGAGGCACAAAAAGAACAGGCCGCCTTTCGCTCATTGAATTCAAGGCTGCAGGCCGCCGTGCAGGCCGAAGAATACGAGGTGGCCGCAACCCTGAAGGAGGAGCTGGAAAGCCGACTGCGCGAAATCAACCGCCTGAGACAGGTCGGCTCCGAAAGCGACTGGGGAGCAAGGGAAATCGAGGACCAGCTCGCCTTGCCTCGACAGACGCAAAACAACCTGCCCTGGCTACCCAAGAGAAGAGATGAGCAAGGTCTGGTGCGTTTGTCCAGCCTGCTCTTTGGCAACTATAACCTGAGCGGCTTTGAACTGCCCCCCTTTGCCAAGAACCTGGAGCAGGGCGCCGAGGTCAGCGCCTTGCTGGCCGCATTTCTGCGCCGGGAACCCATCTTCGGAGAATACCGCGAGTATGTGCCTGCCGAAATGGAAAAGTCGGCGCGGCTGGAGTTGACCGAGAGGGGCTGGTGTCCGCAGGAGTTCGTGCAGCGCAAGCATGCCACCAGGCTCTTTGTCAGCGAAAATGAGCGTGTTATTGCACTGCTGAATGACATCGACCATCTTCGCGTCAACTTCTGGGGAGAGGCCGAGGAGCTGCCTATCATGTTGCGGCACTTGCAGGACTTTTCGAAAAACCTGAGTTCCACTTTTGATTTGCTCTCTCATGCGAAATTCGGGCGCGTGTCGCGTCACCTCAACTCCCTGGGTTCAGCCATGAGCCTGGGCCAGCTCATGCATCTTCCCGCCCTGAATTACGATGGCCGCATCGAGGCTCTGGTGCGAGCCTGCCGGGATATGCACTTCAACCTCAGGCCGCTGTTTCGGAAAAACGAGCAGTCCGGGGCCTCCCTGTATATCCTGCAGTCCAGTGACAGCCTGCTGCCGCCCGAACAGTATATCGAGCGCTTTTTGGAGCTGAGCCGCAGCATAGCCCGAAACGAGCTGCTCTGCCGCCAGGTGTTTCAGTCCTACAAGGAGAACCGGCTTATCATCACTGACAACATAGGCCGCGCCGTGGGCACCCTGCGCGGAGCCAGCCTGCTGAGCTTCGAAGAGGCCGAATACCTGCTCTCAACTCTCTGGCTCGGGGTGGAAATGGAAATGCTGCCCTGGCTGGATATCAGAAAGATACTAGCTAAGCTGACCGAGCTGCTCACGCTGCCAGCAAATATCGTCGATCAGCAAAGCAATTTCAACGATCGCATACAGGTGCGGCGGGAGCTGGCTGCCTCATTCAAAAAAGACCTGCTCGGCATGGAAGAAGAATGAGCCTTATTTACGTGATTTATCCGACCCTTTACTTTTCCCTGCCGCTTTTTTGAGCGATAGTGGCTAGCCCAGGGTGTGCCCCGAAGGGGCAACCGAATAAAGCCCAGGGTAAGCGAGGCCGCAGGCCGAGCTTACCCTGGGTAAAAGCCACCCCGAATCCGGCGCCCTGTAGGGGCGCCACAAACGGCTACTCGGCGTTACGCCCCCTTTTGGACGCAGTCAAGCCAGACAGAAGCGGCTTAACCAGGGGGAGAGGCTGCATGTTTTCTTTTTGGTGTTTTTCGTTCTTAGCACCTTGACTTTTGAAAGGACTCCTATACATGGAAATAACTTGGCAAGTCTTTTTTATGACCATGGGTATTACCTTGTTTGCCGGCATGTCAACCGGTCTTGGTGGCCTCGTAGTTTTCTTTACCAACAAAGACCAGCACTCCGGACGATTCCTTTCCACCTCGCTAGGCTTCTCTGCCGGTGTGATGATTTACATCTCCCTGGTAGAGATGATGCAGTTGGCGCGTGTGCATTTGGGAGCCAGTTACGGCTCTATCAAGGGGGGCTTGCTGGCACTGCTCTGGTTCGCCGCCGGACTGGGCATGGCATGCCTTATTGACCAACTCGTGCCGGAGACAGAAAACCCGCACCACGTGCGCAGCAGTCAAGACCTGGACGACGCCGAGCATGCCAGCGCCGAAGAACGCGAAAAATTCGGACGCGCCGGCACTATCTTCGCCCTGGCCATCGCCATACACAACTTCCCCGAAGGACTGGCCACGTTGGCCGGCGGCCTGGTGGACTTCAAGGTCGGCATAGGCATAGCCGTGGCCATTGCATTGCATAATATCCCGGAAGGCATGGCCGTGGCTGTGCCCATACTATATGCCAGTGGCAGCAGGAAAAAAGCCTTTACCTACGCACTATTGTCTGGGCTGGCCGAACCGGCAGGAGCATTAGTCGGACTGATTGTGCTGCGCCCCATACTCACACCGGAACTGCTGCATTCGCTCTTCGCCCTGGTGGCCGGAATTATGATATATATTTCCTTCGACGAATTGTTGCCCATGGCTGAAAAATACGGCGAACACCACATCGCCCTGGCTGGACTGCTCGCAGGCATGCTATTTATCG
>Ga0265295_1005012_pt1 | contig 17341 bp, 17 predicted proteins | sample Munlansysbiofilm_FD_192503 | JGI IMG/M metagenome (GOLD analysis project Ga0265295, IMG submission 192503) | Leachate microbial communities from a municipal landfill in Southern Ontario, Canada - Methane capture system biofilm | ecosystem: Engineered > Solid waste > Landfill > Unclassified ...
GTTTGGCAAATATGGAATCACTCAATGCGCATTTTATCAACGAGGGCATATCTCAAAAAGAGAGACTTCAAAAACTCAATAAAATAGCTATAGAGCAGATGAAAATACTAAGTCGTGAAGATATAAAACCGTATAGAGCAATGAACAGTGGGAGGTTGAAATGACAAATGAGAGTAATATTTTAATTTATCAAAACGAAAACGGCAATATCAAAGTCGATGTTCGATTTGAAGATGGTTCGCTTTGGCTTTCTCAAGCACAAATATGCGAGGTGTTTGGCAAAGCGAAATCGACGATTAGCGAGCATATTAAGGCTATTTTTGAAGAGGGCGAGCTTACCCCGTCTTCAACTGTTCGGAATTACCGAACAGTTCAAATGGAAGGTACTAGAGAAGTTGCCAGAGATGTGGATTTTTACAATCTTGACATGATCGTAGCTATTGGCTTTAGAGTGCGTTCATCTACGGGAACGAAGTTTAGAATATGGGCAAATGAAAAGCTACGCGAGTACATCACTAAAGGTTTTGTACTTAATGATGAAAGATTTAAAAACGGCAACGCTATGAGCTATTTTGATGAGCTACAAGATCGCCTGCGAGAGATACGTCTCAGTGAGCGGTTTTTTTATCAAAAAATCAAAGATATCTATATGACAAGTATCGATTACGATCCCAACGATGAAAAAACCGTAGCTTTTTTCAAAATCGTTCAAAATAAGCTTTTATGGGCAGTATCGTCTCAGACAGCGGCAGAACTGGTACACAACAGAGTCGATGTAAGTAAACCGCTTTTAGGGATGAATTCTTTTGATAAAGAGAGCAAAAATGTCACCAAAAAAGATGTCAGTATTGCCAAAAATTATCTCAATGAAGAAGAGATAAAACTTTTGGGGCTTTTGGTCGAGCAGTATTTGGCATTTGCCGAAGCGATGGCGATGCAGCATACACCAATGTATATGAAAGATTGGATAGCGAGACTAGATGTCATCATTTCGCTCAACGGTCGAGAACTTTTGACCCATGCAGGTAAAATCAGCCATGATATTGCAAAAGCCAAAAGTGAAATCGAATACGACAAATATAAAGCGTTACAAAAAAAAGCACAAAAACTTCAAAGTCTCAAAGAGCTTGAAGAAGATATAAAGAGGTTAAAATGACAAACATCATAGAAGTAACATACGCTCAAACGGGCGAGAGTAAAAAGACCGACAACTACGGCATGCGAGATATGCAAGCCAAAGCGTATGCGGCACGAAATGCGCAGTACATACTGCTCAAAGCGCCGCCCGCATCGGGCAAATCACGTGCGCTGATGTTTATAGCACTGGATAAACTTCACCGTCAGGGGATCCAAAAAGTGATCGTCGCCGTGCCCGAACGCTCCATCGGTGCTTCCTTCGGCACGACCGATTTAAAGTCAAACGGATTTTTTGCTTCGTGGGAGCCCGACCCGCTTTATAATCTTTGTACTTCCGATGGAGAAAAAAGTAAGGTCGAAGCGTTTAAAAAGTTCATGGCATGTGATGAAAAAATTCTTATTTGTACGCATGCCACGCTTCGGTTTGCGTTTAAAGAGCTTGAGGATGCCGCGTTCGATCACTGCCTTTTGGCGATCGATGAGTTTCATCATGTCTCCGCCGACGGCGAAAATCAGCTCGGAGAGCTTATCCGCTCGATCATGGAACACTCTAGCGCACATGTCGCGGCGATGACGGGGTCGTACTTCAGAGGCGACAGCGTGCCCGTACTTTTGCCCGAAGATGAGGCGAAATTTACCAAAGTCACCTACAACTACTACGAGCAGCTCAACGGCTACGAACATCTGAAATCTTTGGGGATCGGGTACCACTTCTACCAAGGGCGCTACACAAGTGCCATCGCCGAGATACTCGATACCGATAAAAAGACTATTTTACACATCCCAAACGTCAATTCGGGGGAATCGACCAAGGACAAACACAAAGAGGTCGATACGATACTTGATAGCATCGGAACGGTAGAGCATATCACGGATAAGGGCATCATCATCGTAAAACGTGCAAGCGATGGCAAGCTTTTAAAAGTGGCGGACTTGGTCAATGACGACCCAAAAATACGTGAAAAGGTCGTGACCTATTTGAGAGATATAAAAAGTGTCGACGATATGGACTTGATTATCGCTCTTGGCATGGCAAAAGAGGGGTTTGACTGGCCGTTTTGCGAACATGCCTTGACCGTGGGATACCGAAGTTCGCTTACCGAAATTATCCAGATCATCGGGCGCGCCACTCGTGACAGCGACAACAAAACCCATGCCCAATTTACTAATCTCATCGCCCAACCCGACGCGCAAGATGCAGAGGTCAAACTCAGCGTAAACAACATGCTCAAAGCGATCACGGCGTCGCTTCTCATGGAGCAGGTTTTGGCACCGAACTTTAAGTTCAAACCGCGATTTGAAAACGACACCGAACCCAATCAAAAAGGGGAACTCAAAATCAGAGGCTTTAAAACCCCTACGAGTAAAAGAGTCGAGGATATCATCGAATCGGACCTAAACGACCTAAAAGCCGCGATACTTCAAGACGATGTGATGGTAAAAGCGATCCCCGGCAATCTCGATGCAGAGGTCATAAATAGAGTGCTCATACCCAAAATCATCAAAGTTAAATATCCCGATTTAAACGAAAGCGAAGTAGAAGAACTACGCCGGCACGTCGTGGTCGATAGCGTCATAAAAAACGGGCACATCATAGAAAGCGGCGACAAAAAGTTTATAAAAATGGCGGATAAATTCGTAAACATCGATGAGCTTCATATCGATCTGATCGACTCGATCAATCCGTTTCAAAAAGCGTTTGAGATTCTCTCCAAATCGGTCACGACGCAAACGCTGCGCCTCATACAAGAGTCCATCGAGGCGACGCGCATCGAGATGACTCCCGAAGAGGCGGTGATTCTTTATAAAAAAATCCCCGCCTTCAAAAGCGAACACGGCAGAATGCCCGAACTTGCAAGCCGAGATTTTACCGAGCGGCGTATGGCGGAAGCGCTGATTTTCTTAAACAAACTCAGACGCGAGCGCGCTCATGGATAATCCAAAAGAGTTTTCGCTTGATGCCATTTTGGAGGATGATCCGCTGGGGCTTTTAAGCGAACCCAAAGCAAGAGCCAAGGGTTTGGATGAGGACGATAGACTGGCGTTGAGTTTTGAGGAGATAAACGGTTTTATAGAAAAAAACGGGCGTGAACCTCAAAAAGAGGCACCGATGCATGAGCGAACGCTTTTTTCAAGGTTAGAAGGCATACGTGCACATCCCGAAAAAATAGCGTATCTAAAAGCGTACGATCGATTGAATATTTTGCAGAACGTAGAGATAGACTCGATCGAGGATATTTTAAACGACGATGTTTTTGGATTACTTAATGACGCAAGTGAAGATATTTTTACGCTAAAACACGTTCCCAAAGAGCGATCGCCCTTGATGCCCGAGGAGATCGCTTCACGCAAACCGTGCAAAGATTTTGCCGCGTACGAGTCGATGTTTAAAGAGGTACAAAAGGATCTCAAACAGGGCAAAAGAGCGCTGATGCCCTTTCAAAACGAGCAAGAGATTTATCAAGACGAGTTTTATATCTTAAAAGGGGTGATGGTGTACGTGGCGCATAAAGGTGCGTTGGTCAAAAAAAACGGCAAAACCAACACGAGGCTGCGGTGTATCTACGAAAACGGCACCGAATCCAACGTGCTTATGCGTTCGCTCTCAAGGGAGCTTTATCGCGACGGAAAAAGGGTTTCGCGGCATGAAGACAAACTGCTTGAACCTTTGCAAACGATCAAAGAAGAGGATGCAAAAAGCGGGTATATCTATATTCTCGAATCCTTAAGCACCGACGATAAAATCGCCTCGATCAAGAACCTTTATAAAATCGGATATGCGACGACCGACGTACGCGAAAGGGTCAAAAATGCCGTGCATGAACCCACCTACCTCATGGCACCCGTGAAGATCGTCGCCGTGTACGAAACCTACAATATGAACACCCAAAAGTTTGAGCAGCTGTTGCATAAGTTTTTCGGCAAAGTGTGCTTAAACGTCGATATTTACGGGGATGACGGGAAAAGATACACGCCGCGGGAGTGGTTTGTCGCGCCGCTTGAGGTTATAGAACGGGTGATAGAGCTGATAATTTCGGGTAGAGTAACCCGCTATAGGTACGACGAAAAGAACGAAACGTTGGTGTTGTCGCCGTGAGCTTTCTTTCGTTTTCGCGATTTTCGCGGAGATGCAGATTTGCATCAACGATTTAGATGTCAGCACTTTTTCGGAGATGAGGCTTTAGCCTCATTTTTGCGCCATAGAAGCATTTGTAGTTTTGTATGAGGCTTTAGCCTCATCTGCAAAGATACTTTTATGGCATGTGGCTTTTTACATGCCACATGCCAAGCACTTACTCCAACTCTTGCAGTTTCTCCTCGTATTCGCTCTCTATTGTCTCTAACTCTTCATGGAGCTCTTCGAGGCGCTCAAACTTCTCTTCCACTTTTTTCTCTTTCTCGGCGACGGTTTTGGAGAGCTCCATCACTTTGGAACTCTCTAGCGCGTTGGAGGCTTTTATGAGCGCTTCGTGGTCACATTTTAGCGACTCTTCTAGCTGCATGATCTCATTTTCGAGTTTTTCAAGCTCTTTTTTTAGGGGCGAGGTGCGTTTGCTGCGCTCCCCGATAAGCGCGGCGCGGAGCTTTTTGCTCTCTTGTTTGTTGTTTTTCGCAGCGGCTTTTGGTGCGGGGGTTTCCTCCTCTTCCTCCCAGCCGATTTTTTCCAAAAATTCGTCGTAGCCGCCATCAAAAAGTTCCGCACCGTTTTTGGTAAAGACGATGAGCCTATCGGCAGTGCGGCGTAAAAGCTCCTCGGAGTGGGTGACGATAATCACGGAACCTTCAAAACGTTCGATCGCCTCGATGAGCGACTCGATCGACTCCATGTCGAGGTGGTTGGTGGGTTCGTCCAAAAAGAGCAGGTTTACTTCACGTGCCAAAATCTGCCCGAGCATCACGCGGCTTTTTTCTCCCCCCGAGAGGAGAGAGACTTTTTTATCGGCATCGTCGCCGCTAAACATCATCGCCCCGCAGATGGCGCGCACGCTTGCGTAGGGGAGTTTGGGGTTGGCACGGTAAATCTCGTCGGTGACGCTGTTTGTAAGCTCTAAGCGGTTGATGTTTGTTTGCCCAAAATGGGCAAACGTCGTGGCTGGGTGGGTGCGAACGGTGCCGCTAAGTGCCGTGAGTTCCCCTGCTATGGTGTTAAGCAGGGTCGATTTCCCTTTACCGTTTTTCCCGATAATCCCCAAGCACTCCCCCTTGGCAAGAGCAAACGAGATGTTTTGAAAGAGGATGTTTTCGGGTGTGTAGCCGAAGGCAAGATCGTTTACTTCCAAAAGAATCTTCGCGGGGGTCTCTTTGTAGTTAAAATCAAACGAGAGAGAAGCATCGCTCGTGAGGGTATCCATCTCCTCCATCTTCTCCAAAAGCTTCATTTTTGATTGCGCCAAAGCGGCGGTGGAGGCGCGCACTTTGTTTTTGGCGATAAACTCCTCAAGCTCTTTGCGTTTTCTCTCTTGGGAGAGGCGCTCTTTTTCGTAAAGTTCGTCGTTGGCATGTAGCTGTGCGTAGAACTTGCGGCTATTTCCTTGGATCATAAAAAGGTTTTTGCGCACGATCCCCATGGTGTGGGTGGTGACGCTGTCCATAAAATCGCGGTCGTGGGTGATAAGGATCACCTCCCCCTCAAAGCTTTTTAAAAAGGTGCGCAACCATCTAAGCGAGGGGATGTCGAGGTAGTTGGTGGGTTCGTCCAAAAGGAGCAGGTTGGGTTTGGCGATAAGGAGTTTTGCCAGATTAAGGCGAATCTGGTAGCCGCCCGAAAAATCGTGCGGGCTTTTTTGCAAATCCTCATGGCTAAACCCCAAACCGAAGAGAATCTTCTCCACTTTGTAGATGTCGTAACGCTCCTCTTCGCTAAGGCTAAGGGCGACCTCTTCGACGATGGTGGGTTCGCTAAAGAGAAGGTGCTGTCTGAGTGCTCCGATTTTGTACCCTTTTGGGATAATCACCTCACCGCTATCAAAATGCTCTTCGCCGAGGATAATCTTAAAAAGGGTCGATTTGCCGCTTCCGTTGCGTCCTACCAAACCGACGCGATTGCCGGCGTTTAGTTTGAAATTAAGATTGGAAAAAAGCTCACGCGAAGCAAAATTTTTGGAGAGGTTAAGAAGCTGGATCATGAGGGACTCTTTAGAATTTTTCGCGAATTATAGCAGTTTTGGCGCGCGGGTTTGCTATTTGGCGTTGTCCTCGTCGTAAAGCTCCAAAAATTCGTTTGCCAAATACTCGATCGACTCGATAGTGTCGGCATAAGGTTCTTGGGTGTCGATAAGGTCGCTTGAGTGGTAAGTAAAAGCAAGGGTTCCCACCTGCTCTTTACGTCGGGTTTGCACCTCTTCGCCGATGACGAACTGCGTATGGACTACAAAGGTTTCTTCCACCTTAAACGTATCGATTTTTATCATAAGCGTATTTGCGTCTTGTTTGTCAAATTCGATGCCGTGGGCTTGGAGTTTTTTTGCCACGCTCTCTTTGATCTTTGCCTCTTCCTCTTGGGGGATAAAATCGGTTTTGTTGATAAGAACGATACGGAGATTTTGAAGGTTGTCTAACGTAAAAGGGAGAGACCCAAAAAGGGTGCTACATGCCAAGAGAAGGGGGAGAAACAGTTTCATTTGTGCTCTTTTGCAAAGGTTGTTTTGATCTCGTTTAAAAGATTTGCATAGTCGTTTAGTTTGACGTAGCCCATCGACTCGTAAAAATATTTCTCCTCTTTGGGATCGATAAAATAAACGGTAGGGATGCGGGGTGCGTTGTAAAGGGCAGGGTAGGTTCCCTCGTCGTGTTTGCGGTCGATAATAAGGGGGATAAAATTTTGCGCCACATCAAAAGCGATACGTTGCTGCGAGAGGGTTTTTCTCTCAAACTTTCTGCACCACGGGCAGGTGTCGCCCACGACCACGAGCATCAAAGGCTTACTCTCTTTTTTCGCTTTAGCAAGGGCTTTGGCGTAATCTCTTTCATACCCCATATTTTGGGCAAATTCGTCGATGTGGGCTCCAAAAAGGGAGAGGGAAAAAAGGGTGATAAAAAGAAAAAGTTTCATGCCGTGCCTTTGCGGGGGAATAATTTCGTGATTATACATCAAGAACACTAACAAAATCTAATGCTACTCTAAGAGATTTAGAGTAAAATAGCGCTAAAAAGAGCAAAATAAAGGGGCGTTTTTGAGCATCTACCGCGAGTACGACATACGAGGAATTTTTGAAAAAGAGTTAAATAAAGAGAGCGTGACGCGTATCGGTTACGTACTAGGCTCAAAAATCAAAGGGGAATACGTGGCAATCGGCTACGACGCCAGAAGCCACTCCCCCGTTTTGTTCGGTTACCTTGTCGAAGGGCTTTGTGCGGCGGGGAAAAAAGTGCTCGATATGGGGTTGGTTCCCACCCCCGTAAACTACTTTGCCAACTACAAAGAGTGGGCGGGAGCAACCCCTAGCGCGTCGGTGATGATTACGGGTTCGCATAACCCGAGCGAATACAACGGCTTTAAAATCACGGTGGAGAAAAAACCGTTTTTCGGCGAGGATATCTACGCTCTGGGACGCGAATGCGAAGCGATGGAAACGACGCCGCATGCCAAAGAGAAAAACGTCACCAAGATAGATGCTTTGAGAGCGTATATCGATTTTATGAGTGCGGAGTTTGCACACTTGCGAGGGATGCAAACGCGCATCGTCTACGATTGCGGCAACGGGGTTGCAGGGGTCGCCATCGAGGAGATTTTTAAGCGTTTGGATTTACATGCCAAGGGGATCTACGTAAACCCCGACGGAACCTTTCCCAACCACCATCCCGACCCTTCCGAAGAGCATAACCTCGAAGATATTAAAAAGCTTCTTGCAAAAGAGGGCGACATCGCTTTTGCGTACGACGGCGACGGCGATAGAATCGCAGTGCTCACACATGCCAACAACATCAAAGGGGATATGATGGCGCTTTTGTACGCCATGAAGATGCAAAATCCCACGATTGTCGGCGAGGTGAAATGTTCTGCTCTGATGTACGACGAACTCGAGCGCCGCGGCGCAAAAACCGTGATGTACAAGACGGGACATTCCAATATCAAAGTAAAAATGCAGGAGATAGGCGCCGACTTGGCATGTGAAGTAAGCGGGCATATCTTTTTTAAAGACCGCTATTTCGGCTACGACGATGCGATCTATGCGACGTTTCGTATGCTTGAACTTTTACGCGAGGGGGTCGATCTCGACGCAGAACTTGCACGCCTGCCGCGCGTACATGCCACGGAAGAGATTAAGGTGCCCACCACCGAGAAAGCGAAATTCGCACTGATGGAAGAGATCAAAAAATCGCTCCAAAATCCTCCGAGTTATTTACCTAAAATCACGAAGATTATCGACGTGGACGGGGTGCGTATCCATTTTGAACACGGTTGGGGATTGGTGCGTGCTAGCAACACCACCCCCGTGCTCGTAACCCGCTTTGAAGCAAACGACGCACCGCAGGCAAAAATTTACGAAGATGCGATTAACCGCCTTATCGCGGATGCCAAAGCGAAGGCGGAGTAGAAAATGGGCGTTTTGCAAAAAGTTTTTCTTTTGCTTCTTATGGCATGTGCCTCGGTGATCGGGGCGGAGAAAAAACAGTTTGTAATCGCCTTCGCACAAGACAATATGGCAAACGACTTTAGAAAAGCGCAGGTGCTCCAAGCCAAAGAGGCAGCCGCAAAATACCCTAACGTTTTGTTTCTTTATTCCGATGCAAAAGCCAAAACATCGCTCTTAATCCGCCATATCGAGCAGTTTATCGCCGAAGGAGCGGATGCGCTGATCGTGGGGACAAACCATTCCGATCTTGTGGTGCCTGCTATCGAGCGTGCACATGAAAAGGGGATTGCGGTGGTGATCGTCGATAGGGGCGTTAACACCGATCGCTACGGCTGTTTTATCCATTCAAATAACAAAGAGATCGGGCGGATAGCGGCGCGCTATCTCGAAACGAAGCTTCCCAAAAACGGTACGGTTTTGATGCTTCAGGGGCTCGAAAATAACGATGTTGCCGATGCAAGAGAGGAGGGGTTTGCTGAAGTGATCGAAAAACATTCCCGCATCAAAGTGATCAAACGTCGCGGCAACTACCTTCGTAAAGATACCATCCTTGCGATGGAAGCGCTTCATAAAGAGGGGGTTCTTTATGATGCTATCTATTCCCACAGCGACAGCATGCTCAGCGGCGTGCGCACCTTTTATGCGCGCCATGGGCTTGATATAAAAAAGGTGCCGACGGTAGGGGTAGATTACACCGCCGAAGCGCGCGAAGCGATCAAAAATGGGGAGCAAAGCGCTACGGTACTTTTCCCTTTGGCGGGCAAAGAAGCAGTGCAAACGGCAGTGAAACTCTTGGAGAAAAAAGAGGTGCCAAAACAAATCGAACTCGGCGTTACATTAATTACGAAAGAAAACATTGAAAAAATTCAGCCTATTTTCTAATCTCAAACTCAGCTACAAACTCTCGGTTGCCGTTCTTTTGGCGGTGGTGCTGGCTCTTGCACTCTATGGCGGTTATCTCTATCTTTTCTTGCAAAAAAACCACGAAAAAATCACCAAAGAAGCGATGGCACATGCCATAAGTAAAGTGGAGAGTGATTTACAGACGCGCTTAAGAGGCACTACCAAAGGGGTGGATTTTGTCCAAAACGACGAAACGGTTTTGGCATCTTTGGATCTTATCAACCGCTACGGCACGCAAAAGCTCTACAACCGCGTTTTGATCGACGAAGAGAAAAAACTTCTTTTAGAACAGCTTTTGGCAAATTTGAAGCTCTCGGGCAACGACGAAGCGGTGTTGTACGATCAAAATCAGGAACTTTTGGCATTTATCATCAAAGATTCCAACGACTACATTATGCACTACCTCTCCTACGAAGCCAAGCAAAAAGTGCTTTTTGAAAAATTTGCAATCGGTACGGAGTATAGACAAAAACCTTTCGTTACCTACCCGCTTATTCCGATGCGTCACGCTTTGTACTACGACCCTGCCGAGGTGCTCAAACGCCCGCTCGTGACGTTTCATGCTCTCGGCGATGAACTGCTGATAACCTCGCACAAGGATATCTACGATACGGTCAACAAAAAAGTAGCGGGGCATGTCGAGATATCCTCCGTGCTTTCGCACAACTATTTTTTAAACCTCTCCAAAGATTTGCATATGCGGGTGCGATTAAGCAGCGATCCTTTGCATGCCAAGGAAGCGGTGAGTGTTTTTGAGCCGTACAAAACCCAAAATTTAAAGGTGCGTGCCGTGGGAGATACGTTTGTAAGCTCGATAAGTTTTCCCACGACCGACAAGGTAGTTTCGATCGTATTTGAGCTTGACCGTTACGATAACAGCTTGGATTTTTCTCAAAACAGAGCCGATTTGGTGCTGCTTTTGTTGCTGCTTTTGTTTATCATCCCCGCTGCGGTGGCGTATATTTTTAAAAAATGGCTCGTAGGTCCGATGCACCATCTTATGGGGCAGATAGAGAAGATCGAAAAAGGGGATTACACAAAAAGCGAGGTGCTTAAAACCGATGACGAACTTGAACTGATATCCAACAATATCAACAAACTCGCCATCTCCCTCAAACGGCGCGAAAAACAGCTGCAAACCTCCCAAGAGAATTTTGAACACCTCTCCAACCACGACCCGTTGACAAACCTTCCCAACAGACGGCTGTTTTACGAAAAACTCGACAAAGCAATCGAACATGCCAAACAAAAAGATACGAAAATAGCGGTGATCTTTTTGGATTTGGATCAGTTTAAACATATCAACGACACCCTCGGGCATCATATCGGGGATGAACTTCTTATCGAGGTGGGCAAAAGACTTCGCAAGCAGATCCGACTATCCGACTCGGTGGCAAGGGTAGGCGGGGACGAGTTTAATATTCTTCTCGAAGAGATCGCTTCGCTCAAAGAGGTAGAGACGAGTGCGAAAAAACTCTTAGAGAGTTTCGAGAAGCCGTTTCACTGCTCTTTGGGGGAGATCAATACGACGCTTAGCATCGGGATATCTATCTACCCCGACGACAGCAAAGACCCCGGCGAGCTGATCCAATATGCCGATTTGGCGATGTATAAAACCAAAGAACTCGGACGGGACAACTACAGCTTCTTCTCCCGCGAGCTCTCACAGGTGATCCACGAACGTGCGACTATTATCGATGCCCTTAAACAAGCGCTAAAAAGCGAAGACGAGTTTGCCATCGCCTACCAGCCGAAAATCTCGATGCAAACGGGTAAAGTCGCTTCGGTCGAAGCGCTTGTTCGCTGGCATTCAAAAACCCTCGGATTTGTCTCTCCCGATCGGTTTATCTATTTGGCGGAGGAGACGAACCTTATTATCCCGCTTGGCAAATGGGTTTTGGAAAAAGCATGCCAAGATTTCCAAACCCTCTTGGCAGAGGGGTACAAACTCGATTCGCTTAGCGTCAACGTTTCGGCGGTGCAGCTGAAAAACAGCGATATGACCGCTACGATTTTGGATACCCTCGTGCAGACGCAACTACCGCCGCAGATGCTTGAACTTGAGATCACCGAAAGCTATATCTCTGCAAACGAAAAAAGCGCGATCGAGGTTTTGCAAAAGTTTAGAGATATGGGGATCGCCTTGGCAATCGACGATTTCGGAACGGGCTACTCCTCTATGAGCTATCTGCACAAGCTCCCCGTAACCAAACTTAAAATCGACAAATCGTTCGTGGACGAACTAGAGGAGGGGGGAAGCGGCGTAGCGATCGTCAAAGCGATTATCGTCCTTGCCAAAACGTTCGGCTTGCAGATCACCGCCGAAGGGGTCGAGACCAAAGAGCAGCTCGATTTTTTAAAAGAGCACGGGTGCGACGAGATACAGGGGTATTATTATTCCAAACCGCTTGCGTTGGAGGATTTAAAAAACTTTTTTTAATCCCCGACGCGTTATAATTTTCAAAATACAACTAGGAAGTTCCCATGAAAACTCATACGCTTTTAATGCCGCTAGATATGCACTTGCACCTACGTGACGGTGTCATGCTGGAAAATATAGCACCTTTGAGTGCTTATAGTTTTAGCGGCGCTCTCGTGATGCCCAATCTCGTTCCCCCTGTCACCTCTCTTGAAGATATTAAAGCCTACAAAGAGCGCATAGTCGCCGCGGTTCCGAATGACTATTTCGAGCCGTACATGACCCTCTTTTACAAAAACTACGACAAAGCGTTTTTAGAGAGCGTAGCGGGGCATATTACCGCGATCAAACTCTACCCTGCGGGAATTACTACCAACTCGGAGGGAGGGGTTTCTTCGTTCAACGTCGAAGAGATGCGCCCCACTTTGGAGATGATGAGTTTGCTCGGGATCCCTTTGTGTGTACACGGCGAAACCGACGGGTTTGTGATGGATCGCGAAGCGGAGTTTATGAGTATCTACGAACTTCTTGCAAAAAATTTCCCGAAACTTAAAATTATAATGGAGCACATCACCACCAAAGCCGCGGTCGATATGCTTGATAAATACCCCAACCTTTATGCGACCGTCACGGTGCACCATCTTATCATCACGCTTGACGATGTGGCGGGCGGAATGCTTAAACCCCACTTGTTTTGCAAACCTATCGCAAAACGTCCCGAAGATCGCGAAGCGCTTTTAAAGGTTGCTTTGGAGGCACACCCCAAAGTGATGTTCGGTTCCGATTCCGCGCCCCATCCGCAGCATAAAAAAGAGTCGTGCGGTTGCGCGGCGGGCGTCTTTACCGCGCCGATAGCCCTGCAACTGCTGTGCGACGTGTTCGATAAGCACGACAAACTCGAAAACCTCCAAGCGTTTGTAAGCGACAATGCGCAAAACATCTACGGCATTTGTGCGGAGTTTAAAGAGGTGGTACTGGAAAAACGACCGTTTGTCGTGCCCGAGAGCTACAGCGGTGTCGTTCCGATGTATGCGGGCGAAACGATCAACTGGGCGATAGAAAGTGTCGAGTAAAATCCTTTTTTTAGAAGACGATACCCTTTTTGCCGAAACGATCGTCGACCTGCTCGAAGAGAGCGGGTACGAGGTGACTTACGCGCCAAACGGGCAAAGTGCGCTTGAGGCAACCTATAAAAACAAGTTCGATATCTATCTGCTTGATATCAACGTGCCCCTCATAGACGGGGTGACTTTTTTAAAAGAGTTGCGCGAATCGAGCGACGAAACCCCCGCTATCTTTTTAACCTCCCACAAAGACAAAGAGATGCTCAAAAACTCTTTTGCCGTGGGTGCGGACGATTATCTCACCAAACCTTTCGATATCGACGAACTCTCTTTGCGCATCCAAGCACTTTTGCGTCGGGTAAAAAAAGAGCAGCACAAGTGTGTCAACCTCCTTTGCCACGACGAGGTACACAAACGGATTCTCTACGACGGCAAAGAGCTTGACCTCTCGCGCAAAGAGTACGAACTGCTCCTTATTTTAATGAAACATGCCAACAACGTCGTCCCCAGAGAGATGATGATGGACGAGCTTTGGAGCAGCAGCGAAGCGGGAAGTACGGGGGCGATACGGGTGTATATCAACCGGATCAAACAGCTTCTTCCCGAGGTGGAGATTCAAAATATACGAGGGATAGGCTACAAACTTGTTTCGTAATCTGCGTATCCATATTTTTATCTACTACCTTTTTACCGTAAGCGCGTTTTTGATGACGCTTCATTATCTTTTGGCGGTAGCGCGGGTGGAAAATATGTTTTTGCTCTCGCTGGTGATGGTGTGTTTGGTAACTTTGGGGGGCGTGATGATCTCAAAGCTCTCCATCGACCCGCTTGAAGAGCATGTGAGTAACCTGCAAAACCTCTCAAAAGAGACGCTCCATGAGCTTAATCTTCCCACAAGCACTATTATCACCAACGTGCAGATGCTCCAAAAAAATAGCACCGACGAGAAGGAGCGCAAACGCCTCGCACGAATAGAAAATGCGTGCAAGATGTTGCTTGAGCGCTACAACGAGCTTGATTACATGATAAAAACCCAGTCGTTGCAGATAGTCGAGGAGGCGTTTGATCTTGACGTGCTCGTTGCCTCGCGGGTCGATTTTTTAAAATCGGTTTATCCTCACGTCGATTTTATACTCGACTTGGAAAAAACGCCTCTTGTAACCGATAAAATAGGGCTTGCCAAAGCGATTGACAATATTATCGACAATGGGGTAAAATACTCCCCCAAAAGTAACAAAATCGAAATAAAAATCACGGATTTTACGCTTTCTATCAAAGATTACGGCTGCGGCATGGACGAAGTGCAACTTTTGCGAATCTTTGACAACTACTACCAGTGCAACAAAAACATGCAGGGATTCGGGATCGGGCTTGGGATGGTGAAACGCTTTTGCGATCGCCAAGAGATAGCGCTCAATTTTAAATCCGCTCCCGACCAAGGCACGAGTGTTACACTCACGTTTAAATCTAATCAAGAAGGAAAAAAATGCAAACAGAAAACTTGCTGATGTACGCAGAAGAGGTTTTAGACTATGGAGTGATGGGGATTTTGGTTCTTATGAGTATCGTGACCCTTTGGCTTTTCATCGAGAGGATGATGTTTTATAAAACGGTACGTGCGGAGGAATACGATCATAGAGATAATCTGGAGATGGATCTTACCGATAATCTCGGCGTTATCAGCACCATCGGCTCCAATGCCCCTTACGTGGGGCTTTTAGGAACGGTTATCGGGATTATGATCACGTTTTATACGATGGGGGATGCCGAAGCGGTCGATGCGAAAAAAATCATGGTGGGGCTCGCCCTTGCACTTAAAGCGACCGCTATGGGGCTTTTGGTAGCGATGCCTGCGATCATCGCCTATACGATGCTTTTGCGCAAGGTGGAGAGGATTCTCACACGCTTCGACGTAGCCCAAGACAAAGCAAAACAAAATGGCTAAGTGCAGTAAAAAGATCAAAAGGTTTGACGAGATAAACGTCATCCCTTTTATCGACATTATGCTCGTACTTTTGGTGATGGTGCTTACCACCGCGACCTTCATCAAACAGGGGCTGATCCCCGTAGAGCTTCCCGAAGCCGCTTCGGCAAAAAAAGAGGAGCTGCAAAAAGAGATTAACGTCTATGTCAAAGCCAACGGCGATATGTTCGTAGAAAAAGAGCAGGTAGATGCCAAAGAGCTTGAAGCAAAACTCTCAAAAATTTCCAAAGAGCAAACGGTGGTGCTTCGCAGCGACAAAGAGGCAACGTTTCAGGATTTCGTGACCGTAATGGATATTTTAAAACGTCTCGAACACCAGCAGCTTTATATCGTCACTAAAGAGTAGTGTCTCTTTTACACATGCCAAGGTTCTTGGCATGTATGTTTTTAATACCCCTTCTCCATGATCGTAAATCTTTTTTGCGTTTCGTTGTTTTCCGCTTCTGTTTGCGGCAGAACTTTTTCAAGCTTTGAGGCGTTCGTGTCGAAAACTTTTTTCTCTTTTACTTCGGCTTCGTGAAAGAGGGAAGCGGCTATAAAAAAGAGGATCATAATCACCACCACGCTCGCATAGAGCAAAAGATAGTTTTTGATATGTCCCGACTCGAAAGGGTTTTGCATGGGTTACCTTTGTTTCTTAAAATAAAGCAGTACGACCAAAATAAGAAAAAGCATAAGAACAAACATTCCGCCCATCACTGCAAACGTGCCGTGAGGGTGCTTCTCAAAGGGCAAGCCGCCCGTGTTCATCCCGAAGAAACCTACCACGAGATTAAGCGGCAGGAAAATAGCCGAGATGATTGTAAGATAGAAGATGCTTTTGTTGATTTTTTCGCTTGTTTGTACCGAATAAAAATTGTAAATCTGATCAAGCTTTAAAAGCGCACTTTGGGCGGAGCGCTCGCAACGTTCGAGATGCTCTATAACATCGTCGAACTCGTTGTGCAAAAACTCTTTCTCTTTTTTGTAAAGCTCTAAAAACTCAAAAAGCGTCGATACCGCCTTAATCTTCAAACGGTGGATACGGATCATCTCTTTTTTTTGTACATGCCACTCTTTGAGAAAATCTTTTTTGCTCGGAGTATAAAGCGTTTCTTCGCATTGATCGATCTTTTCGTGGTAGAGCAAAAGCATTTGGATTGCGCCGTCGATGGCATGATCGATCGCTTTATAAAGACCGTGAAACCCCGAACCTAAATCTTTGAATGTTTTTGTTTCTCTCTCGTAAAAATAGCTGTTTTCATCGTGAATTACGAAAGGAAACGAAGCTACTTCGAGAGTGTCGCCGCGAAAAAATGCAAGGCGCAAAATCAAAAGCGAGTAGTTCTCCTCGAGCATAAACGTCGAAGGGTGTTCGGGGTTATGGATATCTTCAAGATGGAGATCGTGGATAAAAAAAGGGAGTTGCGTCATTTTTGATGCTCCGTCGTTACGGTCACCTTGGCATGTGCTATCTGCTCGTACAAAGAGATTTTTTTTCTATAGGGCATCCAACGTATCAAAAAGGTTGCGATCGCCTCCCAAAGACTCACCCACGCCGCTACGGTCAGCCCTTCGGTGAGGACTCCCAAAGCAAGGCTGCCGTTTTGGGCGGTGGTATTGCTTAAAAACAAAGAGATAAAAGCCAAAAAAAGCCCTATCCCCAGCAGAATCATCGAGGTTTTTGCTTTTGCCCTCATCTGCTTCGTTTCAAGCTCTTTCATGTAGAGGAAAAATTGGTGAATACTGTTTTGCACGCGTGAGACGGAACTTGTCTCTGTGGGGGTGTCGAGGTTGATTTGGATAAGAAATTTTTCTTTCTCTATCTCGCTTACGCAGTCGATAAGGTAGGTAACGAAATCCTCGCTAAGATCTTTTTTGAGAAAAGGGGATTTTTTGTCAAAGTTGTTGTAAAGGTCTTCGATGCGGTCGGTCGCAATGTTGATAATAATCTCGTTTGCCCCGCTTAGTTCGTAGCGCTCTAAAATCTCTTTTCTCATTATCCCGATGTTACCTTGTTTTTACCGCTTTTTTTAGATTCGTATAATAGCATAACAAAGCCCAAAAAAAACGGATGAAGCTCCATTCGGTGACTTGGAAAAAACTATGGCATGCGACTTCATTACATCCTCAAATAATAAGACAAAAAAACATAAAAATTCAACCACATGCCAAGAATATTTTGCTAGTATAAAAAAACATTTTTGCACATGCCAAGATGGTTCATGGCATGTATTACACATATGCTGTAACAAAGGCGGATTTGATCGATGTTGGA
>Ga0265295_1005013_pt1 | contig 17340 bp, 17 predicted proteins | sample Munlansysbiofilm_FD_192503 | JGI IMG/M metagenome (GOLD analysis project Ga0265295, IMG submission 192503) | Leachate microbial communities from a municipal landfill in Southern Ontario, Canada - Methane capture system biofilm | ecosystem: Engineered > Solid waste > Landfill > Unclassified ...
CGAATCGCCGAAGGCGATCGCGGGCAGGTTCTTGGGCGCATCCACGAGTTTCAGGAGTGCTAGGTCGAGCTTGCTGTCGCGCCCGACCAGCTTGGCCTTGTAGGCGCTCTCGTCATGGAGGATGACGGAAATCTCATCGGCGTCGGCGACGACGTGATTGTTGGTCACCACCAATCCGGACGGATCGATGAGGAAGCCGGAACCCAACGCCGTGGCCCGGCGCGGCACGGGGCCTTCCATCCGGCCCTGACGGTCGAAGAAATCCCGGAACAGTTCATCGAAAGGCGATCCCGGCGGGAATTGCGGCATGTCGGGCATGCGCTCGGGATTTTTGACCGTCTGTGTGGTGGCAATATTGACGACCGTCGGCAACAGCTTTTCGGCCAGATCAGCGAAGCTGTCTGGCGCGGGCGCAGCCTGGGCGGGTGCTGCCAGGGCGATGCCGGCCGCAAAGGCCGCGCCGCCGATCCATCGTGTCGCACGCGCCGTTACGGCGGCTATTCCGGTCCGTTGGGATCCTGATCCGATCACCGAAAACCTCCATCGCGGGTAAGAGGGCGGCGCCGATTCATTGCCTTAACAAGGCTCCAGCCCAGGGTTGGTCTTTTAGCTCGGTAAGTTTTTTCTGAAATCAAGGCAGAATTTTGGGGTAATTCGGTTAAGGACAGCCCCCCGAAACGCCATGAAGCGTTTCGGGGGGCGCCGTTTAAGAGAAGCAACCGTTCCGTTCTGGTTCAGCGCGTCTTGGGCGCATGCGAGAAGAACCGGAAGAAGTCGGAATCGGGGGTCAGCACATAGGTGGTGTTGTCGCTGGACAAGGACTGCCGATAGGCGTCGAGCGAACGGTAGAAGGCGAAGAAGTTCGGGTCCTTACCGAAAGCATCGGCATAAATCCGGTTGGCCTCGCCGTCGCCTTGACCGCGCAGCACCTGGGACTGACGCTGCGCTTCGGCCAGCAGCACGGTGCGTTCGCGGTCGGCCCGGGCCCGGATCTGCTGGGATCGTTCGATACCCTGGGCGCGGGCCTCGGCGGCTTCACGCTGGCGTTCGGATTCCATGCGGCGGTAAATCGCCTGGCTGGCTTCGGGGGGCAGATCGGCGCGGCGGATGCGCACGTCGATGACGTTGATGCCGAGATTCTTCGCCGCCTCGTTCACCTGGTTGCGCATGTCCTGCATCATCTGCTCGCGTTCGGCGGACAGAAGGCTGAGCAGCATGGCATTGCCCAGCACCCGGCGGGTGACGTTGTTGACGATCTCGCGCAGACGGGTGCGTGCGGCTTCTTCGGTCCGGACCGCCTGGAAGAATTGCAGCGGGTTGTTGATGCGGAACCGCGTATAGGTGTCGACGTCGATGCGCTTCTGGTCGGCCAGGATGACCTGTTCGGGCGGCGGATCGAGATCGAGGATGCGCGCATCATAGCGCACGACATCTTCGATGAAGGGGATCTTGACGTGCAATCCCGGTTCGGTGATGACGTCGCGCACGCGGCCCAGCCGCAGTACCAGGGCCGTTTGCGTCTGGTTGACGGTGAACAGGGCCGACAGCGCCCCGATCACCAGCGCGGCCAGCAGGATGCCGATTATGCCCACGGAAACCCGGTTCATCACTTGCCTCCCTGGCTGGTGGTGCGCGGCGGTGTCGGCAGCGCGCCCGGCTGTCCCAGAGAGGACAGGGGCAGATAAGGCACGACATTGCGGGCCTGAGGATCGAGGACGATCTTGTTCGCGTTTTTCAGCACATCTTCGACCACGTCGATGTAAAGGCGCTGCGCGATGACCTCGGGGGCGCTCTTATAGACGTTGTAGACCGACAGGAAGCGTTGAGCGTCACCCTCGGCGATGTCGGTCACCTGTTCCTTATAGGCTTCGGCTTCCTGAACCATGCGCTGGGCTTCGCCGCGCGCCTTGGGGATGATGTCGTTGCGATAGCTTTCCGCTTCGTTGCCCAGACGCTCCTGGTCGGCCTTGGCGCGCTGGACGTCGATGAAGGCATCGACCACTTCGGACGGCACGTCGGCCTTCAGGAACTGGACCTGGGTGATTTGGACGCCGGTCTTATAAGAGTCCAAAATCTCCTGGGCGCGGGCGCGCATGCGCTCGGCGATCAGTTCCCGGTTCTCGAACAGCGGTGCGCGGATCGGCATCTGGCCGATGATCTCGCGCATGGTCGATTCGGACACGACCTTGACCGTCGCTTCGGGGTCGCGGACGCTGAACAGATAATGCTCGGGGTTGTTGATGCGCCAGAACACCGAGAAATTGAGGTCGACGATGTTTTCGTCGCCGGTCAGCATCAACCCTTCATTGGCCGCGTCGCGCGCCGAAATCCGTCCCGATTCAGGGTTGCGGAAGCCGATTTCGGTCTTGTTGATCCGCGTATAGGGTGGCGTAATCACGCTTTCGATGGGGCTGGGCAGATGGTAATTGAGGCCGGGCTGGGTGATGCCGACGAAACGGCCGAAGCGCAGAACCACGCCGACCTCGTCCGGATTGACCTTATAGAAGCCGGTCGCACCCCACATGACCAGCGCGGCGACGATGACGAGGATGATGCCCCGTGCGCCGCCGAATCCCTTGGGCATGGATTGGCGGAACCGTTCCTGGCTTTTGCGGATCAGCTCCTCGAGATCGGGAGGCGTGACGTTGGGGCCGCCCCCTCCGCTTCCTCTTCCCCACGGTCCTTGACCGCCGCCCCATGGGCCGCCGCCCCGGCCGCCTTGTGAATTCCACGGCATGGTTTTCATCCCTCGCGGTTCAAAACGCTATAAAACGGCATGTCGCCAATGACCGCCGCCGCTCGGTTCTTTGCAACGGGGACACTTGAGTCTTATAAGGGACTCGTCGCGCGAGCGCAATGCGGGTCTCCCCACAAAATCACCCGGGGGCCAATAGAATCAACGATCAGAGGGCCGAGGAAACGATGACGGGATTAACGGAGAAGAACATCGTGTCCGCGTTGGGATCGATCATCGATCCCACCCGCGGGAAAGACATCGTCAGCCTGGGGATGGTTTCGGGCGTGTCGATCCGGGACAGTCATGTCTCTTTCGCGATTGAGATCGCACCCGGCTTGGGTGAGACGATGGAGCCGGTGCGCCTTGCCGCAGAGAAGGCAGTGGCGGCGCTGCCGGGGGTTGCGGGCGTTTCCGCCGTTCTGTTCGCCGAAAAACCCGATCCGCGCCAGGCGCATGCCCATTCGCAACCGGAACAGCCCGAACGTCTGCTCGAGAGTGTCAAGGTGATCATCGCCGTGGCGTCGGGCAAGGGCGGCGTCGGCAAATCGACCACGGCCACCAATCTGGCGCTGGCCTTCAGGGAGATGGGGCTCTCTGTCGGTATGTTCGACGCCGACATCTACGGTCCGTCCCAGCCGCGTTTGCTGGGCGTGTCCACCGTCCAGCCCCGGGCGATCGGCGATGGCACCCAGCTCCTGCCGGTCGAGGCTTACGGTCTTAAGGTGATGTCGATCGGATTCCTGATCCCCGAGGATGATCCCGTGGTCTGGCGCGGCCCGATGGTGATGGGCGCGCTGGAGCAATTGATGCGCGACGTGCTGTGGGGGCCGCTTGACGTGATGATCGTCGATATGCCGCCCGGCACCGGCGACACCCAGCTCACCATGACTCAGCGCGTGCCGCTGTCCGGGGCGGTGATCGTCTCGACACCGCAGGACATCGCCTTGATCGACGCCCGCAAGGGGCTGAACATGTTCCGGGCGGTCCATGTGCCGGTCTTGGGGATCATCGAGAATATGAGCATTTTCCACTGTCCTCAATGCGGGCATGAAACGCCGATTTTCGGTCATGGCGGCGCCGAAGCCGAAGCGGCTCGGCTGGGGGTCGATTTCCTGGGCGCTTTGCCGCTGGATATCGCCATCCGCACCACGTCCGACGACGGCCTGCCGATCGTGTTGTCCAAACCCGACAGTCCGGCGGCGCGGATTTACAAGGATATCGCCGCCCGGCTGTGGGCCAAGACCGGATCGGGTGATGATTCGCCCCAGGGACCGAAGATCGTGATGTCATGACGGTCCAGCCGCTTGCCGGATTGTCTCTGATCGTCGCCGTCGCGGCCAATGGCGTGATTGGTCGCGACAACCGCATGCCCTGGTCGGTCGCCGCCGATCTTCGCCATTTCAAGGCGATGACGATGGGCAAGCCCTTGCTCATGGGCCGCAAGACCTTTCAATCTCTAAAGGGGCCGCTGCCCGGCCGTCCGCATGTGGTGGTCAGCCGCGATCCAGCTCTGGTCCTGCCCGATGGTGTGCATCGGGCCTCGACCTTGGAAGACGGGCTGGCGCGCGCCTTCGCTTTGTCAGGTGAGGCCGGTGAGGTCATGGTCATCGGTGGGGCACAGCTTTACGCTGCGACCCTTCCCCTGGCCGCGCGTCTTTATCTGACCGAAATCCATGGCGTTTTCGAGGGCGACACCGTCTTTCCTCCCTTCGACCGGGCGGCGTGGCGCGAAACCGCGCGCGAGGAGCATGACGGCGATCCCGCTTTCGCCTTCACGACCCTGGAACGCCGCTGACCGGATTCGCAAGAATTGGGCATAATGTATGCCCGAGCTGTTTTTATGCTCGGACGGTCTGTGGAAATGCTGCCTCGTCACCGGCATTATGCTAGCTTCTGCGTCCAATTCGCCATTCGGGGGACACAGGTAAAGGCATGGATGATCTCGATCGCCGTCTGATCGCGCTGTTGCGCGACAATGCCCGGTTGCCTGTCGCGACCCTGGCGCAAGATTTGGGCGTGTCGCGGGGCACGGTTCAGAATCGCATCGACCGTTTGGTTGCGGATGGGCGGATTCTAGGATTTACACTGCGCCTGGGCGGGGATGAGGACCCGGGACTGGTCCGGGCCATTACCATGGTGCAGGAGCAGACCAAGAATGCCGCCTCGGTGATCGAGGCGTTGCGCCAGATTCCCGAGGCGCGGGCGATTCACACCACCAATGGCCGCTGGGATATCGCCGTCGATATGGTTGCCGACAGCCTTGCGGATCTGGATGAGGCGCTGACCTTGATCCGGCGTATCGATGGGGTGGTTTCGACCGAAACCATCATTTTGCTGACCACGCACAAGATTTGACGGGGGCGTCCGGGGACGGGGCCAAACTCTGGGCACGTTTTTTGAGGTGATGAAAAAATCGGCGGCAGGGCCCGCGATTTTTCGGTTAAGACCGTTTTTTGACGATAAAAAATCTTGACTTATCAAGAAAGGAATCGATCGCCCCTTCCTTGCCGGGGCATTGTCGATCTCAAAGAAGCAGCAGTCTCCGCGCAACTCTTTGTATCCAAGGATTTTTTATCTTAAGACCCGCTGTTTCGGGCCAGATTTGCATTCTCTTCACGAAACGCAATACGTTCATATTGCATAAGCGCGGGGCTTTTAATATAACTTTGAGGAAGATGGGGCAACCGATGTCCGTTTCACGGGGCTGATGATGGAAACGCGAAAATCGGTGGCGAATATCCGCGGCGTGGCCCTCTTAGGAGGGGCGTCGTAGATAGCTGGTGATACCTTCTCGTGACGTTTGATGATTGACGAAGGGCGGTGTGGGGGCACCTGAATGAGCCAACTGTCGAAGGCTGAACATTTCTTCAACGGCATGATCGAGCCAGAGCTGGTTTTGCAGAACCGGCCTCCCTCCCGTGTCGCCAACCCCGATCGGACGGATTCCGTTCAGGCCCTGAGCCGGACGGACCAACTCCTTTGCGGCGACTTTTTTCCGATATCCCTCAATAAGACCAAAAACGGGATGGCGCGTCTGAGTGGCGCGCCGTCATGGAAAAAGATGTCGCTTGCCGTGCTTTCCGGCCCCGTTCAGGGACGGGAAAGAAAATGGGAAACACCCAAAAAGAAAAGGGAGAAAAAGATCTCCACCTGACGGTGGACGGTCGCCAGGCGGACTACCCACTGTCTAGCGGCTTTATAAAAATGAAATCTCCTGAGCACAAAAGAATTAAAGCTGGAGTAAAAGGAGCAATATAATGAGTTTTATCATATGCCTAGCATCATTGTGCTTCCTGATGTTCGTGGCTTACCGAGGATTCAGCGTTATTATGTTCGCGCCCATCGCGGCGCTGGGTGCTGTCCTCTTGACCAACCCTGTGGATGTGCTGCCGACCTACAGCCATATCTTCCAGGACAAGATGGTCGTTTTCGCTAAGCTGTACTTCCCGGCCTTCCTGCTCGGCGCCATCTTCGGCAAGCTGATCGAAATGTCGGGCTTCGCCCGTTCGATCGTGGGCGCGGTGATCTCGGTCGTCGGCCGCGAGCGCGCGGTCCTGTCGATCGTGGTGGTCTGCTGCCTCCTGACCTATGGCGGCGTCTCGCTGTTCGTCGTGGTGTTCGCGGTCTATCCCTTCGCCGCCGAAATGTTCCGTCAGGTCGACATTCCGAAGCGTCTGATTCCGGGCACCATCGCCCTGGGCGCTTTCACCATCACCATGGACGCTCTGCCGGGCACCCCGCAGATCCAGAACATCATCCCGACCACCTTCTTCAACACCGACGCTTATGCTGCCCCCATTCTGGGCGTCATCGGCGCGGTCTTCATCATGGTGATCGGTATGAGCTATCTGCAGTGGCGCGTGCATAGCGCGGCCAAGGCTGGCGAAGGCTATGGCACGGGTCATATCAACGAGCCCGACGCGCCGTCCCATGACCTGCAGGTCAATCCCTGGCTGGCGATCAGCCCGCTGGTCGTCGTCGGCATCGGCAACCTGATCTTCACCCGCGGCATCCTGCCGGATGTCTATGGTGCGTCCTACGTCCTCGAACTGAGCGAGATGAACAAGCCGATCACCATCGCGGTGAAGTCGATCCTGGGCATCTGGGCGGTCGAGGCCGCGCTGTTGCTGGGCATCCTGCTGGTCATCGTTGCGTCCTTCAAGACCATCTCGGCCAAGTTCTCCGAGGGCAGCAAGACCGCCATCGCCGGTGCTTTGCTGGCGACGATGAACACGGCGTCGGAATACGGCTTCGGTGCCGTCATCTCGGCTCTGCCGGGCTTCATCGTGGTCCGCGACGCGCTGACCGCGATCCCCAACCCGCTGGTCAACGAAGCCATCACCGTCAACATCCTGGCCGGCATCACCGGTTCGGCGTCGGGCGGCATGAGCATCGCGCTGGCCGCGATGTCGGAGCAGTTCATTGCGGCTGCCCGCGCGGCTAATATTCCGCTGGAAGTGATGCACCGTGTTGCGTCGATGGCGTCGGGCGGCATGGACACCCTGCCGCACAACGGCGCGGTGATCACGCTGCTGGCGGTGACGGGTCTGACCCACATCCAGTCCTATAAGGACATCTTCGCGATCACGGTGACCAAGACCTGCGCGGTCTTCTTTGTCATCGCGGTCTACTACCTGACCGGTCTGGTCTGATCCGACAGGTCTGAACAACGTCCGGAAGGCGTTCGGGAAGACGCCTTCCGGACGGTTCGATAGCGGGGCCCGGAGATATCTCCGGGCCCCGTTTCGTTTTCTTACGGCAAGAAAAAGGCGGTTCGGCCAGGCTGTAACCAATTGTTACGAGATTGCCGAAAGTGGGAAACACATTGGAAAAACCGCTTCCTCATACTAAGTCCCGTCATTGTCCCTCATAGGATGAGGGATAAAAGGGACCTGGATCATGAAAACGAAAGCGGGCGTTTTTCTCTGCCTTTTCCTAGCGGGAATGCTGGCAGTTCCCTCGGCGTTTGCCGACGGTCCGCCACCTCATGGCGGTCCCGGAGGAGGACCGGGTGGGTTCGCACCCGTAGGTCCCGGCCATTACCATGGCGGGGGCCCGGGCTATTATCATGGCTGGGGCCCAGGCTATTATCATGGCTGGGGTCCAGGCCATTATCATGGCGGTGGCCCCGGCTGGTGGTGGACCGCGCCCGGCCCCTGGTATATCGGAGTGTCGCCGTTCTTCTTCTATCCGCCTTTCCCTGCGGTCACACCGATCGCGCCGCCGCCGCAGGTTGGGGCCGGTCCGATATGGGTTTTGCGTGAAGGCGTGGACAGGAATGGCAATCTCTGCCGCGAATTCCAGCAGACGGTCAATGCCGGCGGCGGACCTGGGGAAATCCACGGCATAGCTTGCCGCCGGCCGGATGGGACATGGCAGATCGTCGGCGGATAGACGGTAGAGGTGAGGCGGATGGTGGAAACATCTTGCCCGGCCGCCGCCCACCGTGCGGGGAAATCCAGTGATGATGGCTTCGGGCGTTATGCATCCTGCACCATCATTCCGGAACAAACCCCGCTGTTAGATCATCCTTCGGGACAAGCCCGGAATCACGGCCGCGAAGCATCCTTGACCGGAATGTCCGACTGAGCGGCGGCACGGCGCGGATGGATGAACGTGCCGACTTGCCGCATCACGGCTTCATCCTTCTGATTGAAGACCGTTGTCCGTACCTTCACGAAGCCGATATCGGTGCGGGCCCGAGGTGTCTTCGTTTCCATGACCTCGGTTTCCATCGAGAGCGTATCGCCAGGGTAGACGGGCTTGAGCCAGCTCAACTCCTCCAGCCCCGGCGAACCAAGCCTGCCGCCATCGCACGCCGCATCGTGATCGACCAATAACCGCATAGCGATCGCAGCTGTGTGCCATCCCGAAGCCGCGAGCCGTCCGAAAATCGGGTTGTTCTTCGCGGCTTTGTCATCAAGGTGAAAAGGCTGGGGGTCATATCGCGATGCGAATTCGAGAACTTCTTCCCTCGATACAGCATAGTGACCGAAGCGATCTTTTGTACCGACGACAAAATCTTCGAAGAACTTCATTTTCGTCTTCTCCCTTTCCTGTTTCGTTGTTCTCCTGACGCTCAACAATGCCTTTACATCCGTATTTCTACAATACCGATCTCCACATTCGTCCCACCATTGGAATAAGGTGGCTCGTTCTAGATGTTCAGTCTCGGCATTTGATGGGGCGGGTTGAGCGTGAATCGTGACGGTTCAGTTGTCCAGGCCCGGCAGATGAATGCGTAGGGAGTGAGGCCCCTCAGGCTCTCTTGACTATGGTGTATCGCTCGACGGCCTGCCTCCGTCGTGGTGGCGCACCCGTGTAGAACCTGGCCCATAGTGCTTCCTTCCATTCCTGTGAGAAGTCTGCACCATCAAAACTCGGAACCAAACAGGGGCGATCAAACCATTTCTGTGGAACCGATGATTTGGGTCCCGGTCCCGTCTTTAAGCGCGGAATCGAGAAGGGTCATCGCTATCTTGGTCGCGGGATTGATGCGCCAGGCTTTGGGCAGGATCGGACCGAGCCATTTCAATATGAGCAATGCTGCGTGTTCGCCGGCGCGCCGTTCAACCCTGTCGCCGCCGATCAGCGCTGGTCGCACGATTGTCAGAGATGGAAAGGCCAGCGCCTTGAGATCGGCTTCCAAATCGCCCTTTACCTGCGAATAGAAAAAGGGCGATTTGCGGTTCGCACCCATGGCGGAAACGACGGCAAAGCGCGGTGTTCCATGCGTTCTGGCGAGTCGCGCGACGGCAAGGGGATAGTCGTGATCGACTTTACGGAACGCCTCTCGCGACCCCGCCTTTCGGATCGTTGTTCCAAGCGTGCAGATGGCGGCATCGGCCTGCCACCAGCCGGAATCTTCCGGCAGATCGTCGAAACGGACGATTGGTGTGATGAGTTTGCGATGGTTGATCGCCGAAGGACGGCGCATGGGGGCGATGATCGTCTCGACCCTCGGATCTTCAAGGGCGTGGGTCAAAACCTGATGGCCGACGAGGCCGGTTGCGCCTATCAGCAAAAGTTTCATAGCGCACCTCTGAAGTGTGTCATGCCCGGATGTCGGTCCATTCTTTGCGGACACTCTTTTCCGCGCCGGTTATAAGGATTGCCTTTCCCATAGCGCGTCTCCCCTTATTCACGGCGTCAGGCCGGGATCTCGCCGCTGCGGATCGCCACTCGGATCGCCTGCGCTGTCGTTGTGACGCCGAGACGTTTGCGGATTCGCCGCAGGTGATTTTCCACGGTGCGTTCGGAAAGACCCAGCGTTGCCGCTATCGCGGTCTGCCGCCGGCCGGCGGCTGTCCAGGCCAGCACCTCCCGTTCTCGATCCGACAAGGGGCCGACCGTTTCAGCCGCGGTTTCCAGCAGTCTGTGCGCGGAGAAGAACGCCGCCGTTGCAATCAGTCCGAGAGCCGATCGCGCTTGGCGCGATGCATCGATCTGTTTGCCGCCGACGCTCATCGCGCCCTCCAATCCCAAGGGGCCGAATATCGGGATTTGAAGGCCGTGAATGCCTTGCCCGCGTGGATGGCGGACGATTTTGTAAAGCGCGCCTTTTTCCGCGACCGTCTTGGTCCAGAAGAACGGTTCGCGGGCTTCGAGAATATGGTGGGTCACCGGACAGCGGCGGACATAGGTATCGGCATCGACGTTTTCGCCATTGCCGAACCAGTCGCCTTCGACCCAATAAATACGCTCGACCTCTTCGTCTGGCGTGGTGGATGCCGAGAACAGCAAGAAGCGGTCGTAACCCAGCGGCTTGGCGAACGCGCGAATCTCGGCCTCGATCTCCGCAAGGGTTTCGGCGTCCTCAATGGCAAGGGCGCATCGGAAAGCCTGCTCCGCAGCCAGGAAGCCGGTCATGCGGAGGCGACGTCCTTGAGTAGCGTCCGGGCGGCGAGTTTGCCGAGATCGTTTCCGGCCAGCGGGCTGTCGCCAGTCAGGAGCTTGCGGTCCTGATGCACCGCGCCGGAAATGCCCTCATTCACGATTTCAAAGCCAAGCGCCTTCAGCTTCTCACCAAACTTCCATGTCAGATGGCCCGGCATATAGCCGATGTCGGGGGTTTGGGCATCGAGCGCATCCGGGAAAGCGCAGATTTTGTAACCACGATAAATGTCGCTGTCGCCCACCGCCAGAAAGGCTGCCGGGCCGTGGCAGAGCGAAATGACGAATCGGTCTTTTGCCGCCGCCCATTCAAGCGCCGCTGCGACGTCTTTGCTTTCAGGCAAGCCGATCAAAGCGCCATGGCCGCCGGGAATGAAGATCCCGATATAATCGTCGAGGCCGGTTGCGACAATATCGGCAAGCTTCCGCGGTTGCCTGAAACTGGAATGGTATTTTTGGAAGAGGCCCTTTATCTCTTCGTCTTCGGAGGGCATCGCCCAATACTCGAATTTGACCGGGTTTCCTGACACGGTCGCCACGTCAAAGGCGAACCCCGCTTTGTCGAGATGATACATCGGCAACAGCGTTTCCACGGGATGATTGCCGGTCGAAAAGAAGGAGCCGTTACCCATAAGCAGGTAGCGTTCATCGGCGCCGATCATCAGCACCTTTTTCCCGCCTTTATAAGGATTGGGGTAATCCGCACCGCTCAAGCCGGATTTCGGCGATGTGAACTGGCTCAGCGAATAGGGCGAGGGGAAAAAAGCATTCTCCTCTGCCGGATCGGGTTGCGGGTTTTTGTCGGAATCGTTCTGGCCGGACATGGCAACCTCGCTAAATTTTGTCTTGTGCGATGAAAAACTAGCGCAGAGCTCAGTCTAGCAAAATGAGGGATTTCCCTCAATGAAAGGGGCGATCCTGTCGGTTCGGGGAGATCGACGGCTAAGGGAGGGCATCCTGACGTGCCAAAGAACGACGGCACGACAAAAAAATCGTGTGGAATTCAATGTGTCGGGGGATCAGGCCGCCGCGCCACGTGTAGAAAAGGCGGCATTCGGCGTTCATTATTCTGTAGTGAAGTGGTGCGCCCGGCGAGATTCGAACTCACGGCCCCAGGATTAGGAATCCTGTGCTCTATCCTGCTGAGCTACGGGCGCCCCAAAGGCGGTTATGGCATAGAGTGGAGCGCGCGATCAAGCCGGCCCTGCCGGAAAGACGCTCTTCCTTTTCAAGGAGTGGTTCCCGGTTGCGGTTCGATACGGCCTTCCGGCGATAGGAGTGTGATCGCGCCCATATGCGGCAGATCGATCAAGGGACCGATGCTTTTGCTGACCCATCCGCGCACTAGAATCCGTTGCCCGGTCCAACGGGTTGGGTCGTTGCCGTTTTTCCGGATCAGGCGCCGCGCGATCCGTACCCCCAGATCGTGCCGTTTGTCCGGGCCGAGATTGAGATAAAAGGCACTTTTGGTCACGGTGACGGACTCGACCCGTCCTTCGGCGACCTGAACGCTGTTCAGGAAGTATCCTGCCTCGTCCGCCCGGCGAACGGCATATTCGGGGTCTTTCCACAAACCGATTCCCGCATGCCGCGCCGGTTCCTCGGCGGCGAGTAACGCGGGCAAGGCGGGCATGTCCTCTTCCATCGCCAGGGGGCGGGCCAGCCCCAGGCGGAGCAATTCGCCTTGAATCCAGCGTCCGTCGGCGGAAACGGCCTGTATCGGCAGGCGATTCCAACGGTCAGGCCGAGCATTGGGGGCGCGCCATAGCCGGACGGGGCCGCGCTCGGCCAGGGCGGTTATCATGTCCCGGCGCTGCTTTGCCCATGCGGTCAGGGCAGGAGAGGACGGCATCGGCGGCTGTTCGATTCCGCTGAGATAGGCCAGCGATCCGTCGTCAAGGCGGAACAGCTCATCCTTCGCGGAAAGAAGAGTGCTGGATTCTCCTGCAAGCCGGAATCCGGGAACGGGCGGTTGCTGTGCCAGGCTGGGTGTGACTGTAAAAAGGGAAACGAGCAGGATCAGTCCGCGCGCCGCAGGACCGAACCAGAGCGGGATCACGCGGAGATCAGCCGCAATACCGTTCCATCGGGGGCGAGGCAGGCGCAGGTCAGTTCGCCGCCGAACCCTGAGCCGCCGTCCAGGGTAAGGGTGTGGGGCGTTTCCGCGACTCCGCCATGACGGCGGTCATAGCCGCGCACTACGCGCAGGAACGGGAGGTAAGGGGCGTCCATGTCCGCGAAGCTTGAACCGCCCCACCAGAAGCTGTCGCCTTGTGCTTCCAGCGGACGGTCGGGGTCGATGCCAGCATGAACGAAAAGCAAATTTTGCGTTTCGGTTATCGCGGCATGGCGCAAGGCGTTCATCAGGGCCGTGTGCCCGTCCAGATTGCGCATGTTCTGGCGCAGTTGCGAGGTCCAGCGGGTCAGGGCCAGGGTTCCATCCCTGCCCGCGCTGGCGCCATCTTCAAGCGAAGCGCCATAGGCTTCGATGGTCGGGCCGATTCCCTGTTCGACCATCCAGCGCAGCACTTGCGCTGGATCGGGGGCGAATTGGAGTTGAAGCAGCTTTTGCCACATTTCCTCCTGCGCGCCGCGCAGGAAGACGACATCTTCCATGTCCACGCCCGGCAAGGCCAGAATGGCGCGCCGGAACAGCAGCAATTCGTCGATGGCGGCGATGGCGGCGCGGCCGTGGCCGGAATAATTGCCGAGATAGACGATCTGGTCGCCGGGCAGAAAATCCTCGGCGATCTGACGGTGAAGACGCGTCAGCCGGTCAACCTCGCTATGAATGGCGCCGACGGCCCAGATACGGGCGTTGCCGCGAAGCGTCGCGAAAAGGGTGAAGTCTATCTGCGGCACGAGAGGCGTCACCTTTTTGTTGGCTCGGAGATGACCTTTGTCACCCCTTTGGATGCGGATGGCAAGGCGTCGGGAAGACGCCTCGCCCCGCAAGCCAACTTTAAGCGGCGTCGAGAAGCTTTTCCAGCTTTTGCGTGGCCTGGGCCGGTTCGATGGCTTCCAGGGCGGCCAATTCGCTGGCCAACCGTTCCAGAGCGGCCTCGTAAATCTGGCGTTCGCTATAGGACTGGTCAGGCTGGTTGGCGTTGCGGTGCAGGTCGCGCACCACCTCGGCGATCGACACCGGGTCGCCGGAATTGATCTTGGCCTCGTATTCCTGGGCACGGCGGCTCCACATCGCCCGTTTGACGCGGGCGCGGCCCTGCAGCGTGTCCAGCGCGGTTTCCATCACGCTGCGCGAGGAAAGCTTGCGCAGACCGGATTTCTTCGCCTTGGGGACAGGCACGCGCAGCGTCATGCGGTCGCGATCGAAGGTGATCACGAACAGCTCAAGCTCATGCCCGGCGATGTGCTGATGTTCAATGGCCGCGACCCTGCCGACGCCATGGGTCGGGTAGACCACGTAATCCCCTTCGCGAAAAATGTTGTCCAGCATCTCGTCTATCAATCCTCAATCAAGCGCGCGATGCCCTGGAGCTATTATCAGAGGCGCTCCGCATCGCACTGCTCGCGCAGTCGATTTGACTCAAGTTTTTGACCTTGCCGTGTAGGGCCCATGCGGCCCAGCCCGCTTGTCGTGAAGACCAGCGCCCGCCATGAATCGAATTCATGCGAAAGAACTATATATCACGATTCAGAGGTGCCGGACAACGTAAATAGCGGAAGGCGCGATTCCGAGCAGTGACTTTTGCCGTGATGGTCCAGCGCGAGGGACGCAGGGGGATTTTTTCTTTTCGGTATTTTCGGCCGATCCAAAAATACAAATGTCCGGCACCGATGGCGGGACGAGTTTTTGCGCAAGAGGCGGTTTGGTAAAGAAAATAAATCGGTGAATATTTAAAATCGATCCTATAAGGACTTCAATGAACATCAGAATAGAAAATATCAACATCAGTCATGACACATAATGAGTGAGTCAAAAAATAGCCAAAAAGGTTGACCATACAGGATATGCATGCTATTTATGCTGTGACGAAAGCGTAAATACGACCGGATGAATCCGGCGTTTCCACGGCATCTTGACTGGATGCTGTCCGATGGTGTGGGTGACTTTGTCGTCCGGCACGTTCTTCGATGTGCACGGGCAGTCTCCTCTTTGTGCCTTTCATGGGCTCGAGCCGGCGCTTTCGATCATCCCGTCAACGAAAAGCGAGGTGAGACATGACTCGAGGTGACTCGTGATGGGCCAGGAGGAACCGGTCGCCGACAAGCTCGTCGTCCGGGGATTGTGCAAGATTTTCGGCGATAACCCGGACGAAGCCATCCAACTGGTCAAAGAGGGTCTGTCCAAGGAAGAAATCCTTGCCCGAACCGGTCAGACGGTTGGTGTCCGTGACGCCAATTTCACCGTTCGCCAGGGCGAAATCTTCGTCGTCATGGGGTTGTCGGGGTCGGGGAAATCGACTCTGGTGCGGATGCTGAACCGGCTGATCGAACCGTCCGCAGGCGAAGTGCTGATCGATGGCCGGGATATTGCGCGCATGCGGTCTGAGGAATTGCGCTCACTGCGGCGGCGCGATCTGTCGATGGTTTTTCAATCCTTCGCCCTGATGCCTCATCTGAAGGTGATCGATAACGCCGCTTTCGGTCTCGAGCTGTCCGGGACGCCCAAGGCGGAACGCTATGACAAGGCTTATGCCGCGCTGGCGGCGGTCGGTTTGGCGGATTGGGCCGACCGCTACCCGGATTCCCTGTCGGGCGGCATGCAGCAGCGCGTTGGTCTGGCCCGTGCTCTGGCCACCGATCCTTCGGTGATGCTGATGGACGAGGCCTTCTCGGCCTTGGACCCCTTGATCCGTACCGAAATGCAGGACGAACTGCTCAGGCTTCAAGAAGAGCAGGCGCGGACCATCGTTTTTATTTCGCACGATCTGGACGAGGCGATGCGCATCGGCGATCGCATCGCGGTCATGGAAGGCGGACGCATCGTTCAGGTCGGTACACCCGACGAGATCTTACGCAATCCGGCTGATGATTATGTGGCGAGTTTTTTCCGTGGCGTCGATGTGAGCAAGGTTTTGAGTGCACGGGACATCTGCCGCCGCACCCAGCTCGAAGTCATCGACCGCGCCGATGTCGGTGTGCGCGTCGCCGCCGAACGGGTCAAGCAGCATGACGATGATTACGCCATCGTGGTCGATCGTGGCCGGCGGTTCCATGGCGTGGTGTCGGCCCAGTCGCTGGCGCAGGCCCTGCGCGATCCGTCGCCCCGGTTCAGCCGCGCCTTTTTGACCGATGCTCCGGTGATCAAGGCGGACACGTCCCTGGCCGACGTGCTGGGCGTGGTCGCCGACACCCCCTATCCGGTTCCGGTCGTGGACGACCGGGGGCGGTATGTCGGTACCATTTCCAAGAACCTGCTGCTTCAGACCTTGGACCGCGACACGCCGGTGCCGGCTGCGGAAGAATAAGGAACCCTGACATGGATATCGATCTTCTCGATCCGTTCCGCGAGGCCGTGATTCCCATCGATGAATGGGTCGTCCAAGCGCTTGCTTGGCTGGTCGCGCATTTTAGGCCCTTCTTCCAGGCGATCCGCGTTCCTATCGATGCTGTGCTGAGGGGGATCGAAGGTGGTCTGTCCGGCATTCCGCCGCTTGTCCTGATTGCCGTGATCTGGCTGACCGCCTGGCAGGTGGCGGGACGGAAGACCGGCTTCCTGGCGCTGATTTCCCTGGTTCTGATCGGGCTGATCGGCGCATGGGACCAGGCCATGGTGACCTTGTCGCTGGTGCTGACGGCGGTGTTCTTCTGCGTTCTGATCGGCGTTCCCACCGGCATCGCGCTGGCCCGCTCGGATCGCGCCGAGGCGATCGTGCGGCCTTTGCTCGACGCCATGCAGACGACGCCCGCCTTCGTCTATCTGGTGCCCATCGTCATGCTGTTCGGCATCGGCAATGTGCCGGGCGTGGTGGTGACGATCATTTTCGCGGTGGCCCCGCTGGTGCGTCTGACCAATCTGGGCATCAGGCAGGTGCCGCCCGACGTGATCGAGGCGGCGAACGCCTTCGGCGCATCGTCTCGCCAGCTTTTATGGAAGGTCCAGATTCCCCTGGCGATGCGCACCATCATGGCCGGGCTCAACCAGACCCTGATGCTCGCTCTGTCGATGGTGGTGATCGCCTCGATGATCGCGGTCGGCGGTCTGGGGCAGATGGTTCTGCGCGGCATTGGCCGGTTGGATATGGGGCTGGCGACGATCGGCGGCCTGGGCATCGTCCTTCTGGCCATCGTCATCGACCGAATCACCCAGTCCCTTGGCGTTCCAGCCAAGGAAAAAGGCTGGCGGCATTGGTCCGATCATGGACCCTTTGGCTGGGTCTGGCGTCATCTGGCGCGATCGGGCAATCCCCGGTCTTCCCTCGTTCCCCCGACCTCGTAAAGGAGAAGAGGCATGCTGAAATCCGTTTTGGCCGCTGCGGCCAGTCTCGTTCTCGTCGCTTCGGCACAAGCCAAGGATGTCCCCGGCAAGGGGCGGACCGCCACCCCGGTGGTGTCCTCGGTCGCCGAGGAACAGTTCCAGACCCGTCTGGTGGGCGAAGGCTTGCGCCGGCTGGGCTATAAGGTCCCGGAGGCGCTGGAAATCGATTATGCGGCCGGTCACGTGGCGCTGGCCAATGGCGATGCGCAATGGATGGCGGTTCATTGGGATCCGCTGCACGCCACCTTCTTCGCCAATGCCGGCGGCG
>Ga0265295_1005014_pt1 | contig 17339 bp, 23 predicted proteins | sample Munlansysbiofilm_FD_192503 | JGI IMG/M metagenome (GOLD analysis project Ga0265295, IMG submission 192503) | Leachate microbial communities from a municipal landfill in Southern Ontario, Canada - Methane capture system biofilm | ecosystem: Engineered > Solid waste > Landfill > Unclassified ...
TATTGTCATTTGGGTAATCAGATCAATAGACCATTGACATTGAAGTTCATTGAATCTAACTACAACATCGAGGTGTTGAAGAAATGATTAAGGCACCTTTTCGATGGGCTGGATCAAAAGCCAAAATCACAAGTGAGTTATTTAAGTACTTTAAAGACTCTGATACATACATTGAACCATTTCTAGGAAGTGGCGTAGTTCTATTTAGATTGATTCAAGACCGCAAATACAAAAGATACATCGTGAATGACATCAACGTTGCAATCATAGAGTTCTATAAAGCAATTAAAGACCATCCATTCAGTGTGATATCTAGACTTAATTACTATAAAGAACACTATAACAATCTACGTTCTATGGATTTAAAAAAGCAATTCTATTACAACGTATATAAGAAAGAATATAACCGAGATAAGCGCCAATGGGAATACTTTTGGATTCTAATGAAAACTGGATTTAACGGTTTGTATCGTGAAAACAAAAAAGGTGAGTATAACGTTCCTTTTGGTTATAAAGAAAAAATCACATTCAATGAAAATGAAATACGCCAAATAAGCAATTTAATTCAAAACGTTGAGTTTCATTGCATGGATTATAGACATTTCATCAACTTAACAATTGAAACAATGGGCGAAGATTCACAGCAATCATTTATGTATAACGATCCACCATACTGTAACTCACAGCGTTATACAAAAGATGAGTTTAGTAATCAAGCACTAGCTGATTATCTCAAATCATTAAACATCGATGTGGCAATATCAGATGTCGATAATAAGACTTCAAATGAAATATACAAGTACTTCTTTAAAGTGATTGTAAAAGACACTAAGAGAGTCATTAACATTGCTTCTATATTGCAATCAAGAGAATTACTATTCATAAACTATGAACTGGAGGGATTGAAATAATGCCTAAAACAGTTTGGATTTTAAATCACACTTATAAAGGTCTTATATATTTTGATGGTGTTTACGAAGACAAAGAAGAATGCTACAAAAAACTCGATGAACTTACTGAAAAAGAAAACTCAAGCAATGAAAGAGCAAAAAGACATTATTCAGCAGAACTATCAGAATATTTTGAGAAAGTTGAAGCGTAATCATGACACTCGATGAACTATTTAAGCAGTTAGAACAGAAGCATCCAAATCAATTTGGTGATGCCATCAAGGTGCAAGTGTTTGATTCAGATGGTGAAGAAATATTCTTTCAAGATTGTATGCAAGTTGAAACGAGTATAAGTGATGATGACTTCAATAAATACAATGTTGTATCGTTCGAATTCATCCCTAAATACGGTTACGATGATATGAAGAAAAAACAAGCTTACATCATCGATGTTAAAGAAACACAAATGACAATTTACGATTTTCTATAGGAGGAAAAACATTGAACACATTTCAAGATAATTTATTCAGAGAATTAATCGTTGATAACTTTGCAGGTGGTGGCGGTGCTTCAACTGGAATTGAACTTGCTTTAGGTCAACCAGTGGACATCGCTATCAACCATGATGAAATGGCAATTAAAATGCATAGTTTCAACCATCCACACACACTACATCTACAGAATGATGTATTCGCTATTGATCCAGTAGAAGTTACTGGAGGTAGACCAGTTGGTCTCGCATGGTTTAGTCCTGATTGCACACACTTTAGTAAAGCAAAAGGTGGAAAGCCAAGAAAGAAAGAGATTCGTGACCTCGCATGGGTAGTCATTAAATGGGCTAAAGCAGTAAAGCCTAGAATCATCATGCTTGAGAACGTTGAAGAGTTTAAGACATGGGGTCCATTAGATGATGATGGATATCCAATCAAAGATAAGTCAGGTGAAACATTTAATGAATGGTTAACACAGCTTAGAAATCTTGGATATGAAGTTGAAACCAAAGAGTTAATTGCTGCTAACTATGGCGCACCAACTATTAGAAAAAGACTATTTATCGTAGCACGTTCTGATGGTAAGCAAATTGTTTGGCCAACACCTACACATTCAAAAGATGGTAAGCATGGACTTAAAAAATGGCGTGGCGCATATGAAGTCATTGATTTCAATAATCTAGGTACCTCGATATTTGAAAGAAAAAAACCACTTGCTGAGAATACATTAAGAAGAATCGCAAGGGGTATTGATAAATTCGTACTAAATAACCCAGATCCATTTGTTATCAGTTATCACTCAGAAACTCAACCTGGTGAAGTAAGAGGTCATTCACTTAAAGAACCTTTACCAACACAAGGCACAGCAAATCGTTATGGATTAGTTACACCATCAATAAAGCCTTTCGTGATGGTCAATAATACTGGCCATGGTGGAAAATCCACAGATGAACCACTTCCAACAATAACAACTGGAATACATGATTTCTTGACTACGCCAGTGATTAGTAAAATCGGACAAACTGGATTCAGTGAAGATAGAAGTTCCGATATTCGTGAACCTCTTAAAACAGTTGTTAGCAAGAATGAAGACATCCTTATCAATCCAGTAATCGTTCCAGTTGGTTATGGTGAAGCACCTAATCAAGCACCACGTGTACAAGACATAAAACAACCATTGAATACGGTTGTATCTCATTCAACTAAGCACAATGTAGTTTCTTATATTGGCAAAGAGTTCTCAGGCAATCAAGTCCATGCTTCCGATTTAAAGAAACCACTACCAACAGTAACATCGATTGACCATAACAGACTTGTTAGTGTGTTTGTAGCAAAGTATTACTCAGATAATAACGGACAAGTTCAAGGCAGCAAAGCAACTGACCCATTATCAACGATTACCACAGAAGAACGTAACGCTTTAGTATCAGTTCATCTTATGGAATACTACTCAAATAGCAAAGATTCATTCAATCCAAATAAGCCATTACACACTGTCACATCAAAAGATAAACATGCGATGATATCAGTAAAAATGGAACAAAAAATAGACTTAAAATACTGGAATCTCATTCGAGATATGCTAAATAAATATGCGAATTATAACTTAAATGAAGATGAAGTGTTACTTATAAAAATGGATGATAAATACGTTGCTATGACCGATATTTTCATGAGAATGTTAGAACCAAAAGAACTTTATCTAGCACAAGGTTTCCCAGAAGATTACAACTACACTTGCAACGGTCAAATGACTCGTACACAACAGGTTGCAAAATGTGGTAACTCAGTATCACCAAGCTTAAGTTATGCACTTGCAAAAGCAAATGTCGAGATTCAAAACGTTCCACCATTACAGACAATGGCAAGCCTTTACCACTACATGTCACATGGTAGCCTTAGAAAAATGAAATCTAAGGATGGTGCATTTAATGAATGAATTAAAACATATCGATGCTTTAAGTGGTCTTAAATCACTCGAAGATGAATCTGTAGATTGTATCATTACTTCACCTCCTTATTATCAACTTAGAGATTACGGAAACGATTTACAAATAGGCTTAGAAAGTAGTTTTCAAGAGTACATTGATAATCTAGTTCAAGTATTCTCAGAAGCAAAAAGAGTATTAAAAGGATCCGGAACTATGTTTATTGTCATCGGTGATACTTACTCTGGTTCATCAATTGGAATGAAAAATTCTAATGGTGGTATTGATGTTAATGTTCGTGATTATTCATTCAAAACTAATCTTAACGAATTGCCAAGAAAGTCACTCATGCAAATACCATCACGCTTAGCTATCGCTTTGCAAGATGATGGATGGATTCTTAGAAATGAAATCATATGGCATAAACCAAATGCGATGCCTCAATCAGTAAATGATAGATTCACAATTGACTATGAGAAGATTTTCTTCTTTGTCAAACAAAGATTTTACTACTTTAAACAGATTAAGGAACCAATGAAGTCAATCGACCTCAATCCACCACGAGGATCAAAAGGCGTATTGATTAGTCCGAACGGTGGATTGAGGAAACAAGATTCTATTGGAAGAAAAGACTATGAGGGTTTTAACAAAAGATACTCACATCCAGTTGATTATATGAGAAATAAACGTTCAATATGGTCCATTCCAACCAAAGGTATTAGCGAAAGTCATTTCGCAACATACCCGGATGAATTAGTAGAAACTTTAATCGAAGCTGGATGTGCTAGCGGTGGTTTAATCCTAGATCCATTTGTTGGAAGTGGTACAACGGCCTTGGTAGCAAAACGTAAGGGATATCAATACATTGGATTTGATATCAATCAAAAATATTTAAATATCGCTAACAAGCGACTAAAGAAAACACCAGTTGTTATGCAACTAGATTTATAAAATTACCAAAGGAGGTAAATCATGGCAATTTATAGACAAATACATACAGCCTTCTGGACTGATTCCAAAGTATCTGAGAATTTTACCCCAGAAGATAGGTATTTTATGCTCTTTCTGCTCACTAATCCCTATACCAACATGGTCGGATGCTATGAGTTGAGTGGGAAAAACATGGGATTTCTTATGGGATATTCCCATGAAACAGTAGTAAATTTGATAAATAGGTTCACTAAAGTCCACAAGTTGGTCCACTATGATGAGCAAACTAAGGAGGTACTTATCCTCAACTGGAGTAAGTACAATTGGATAAAAAACCCAAAATTGATACCGAAAATGGTTACTGATATTAAATCAATAAAGTCCAAAGAATTCAGAGATGAAGTCATTCTATTACTAAATCGTTTCTTTGGATTTGAGATAAATATCGATACCGTATCGATACCGTATACATACCCTATCGATATCATTACGCACGAAGAGAAAGAGAAAGAGAAGGATAAAGAGAAGGATAAAGAGAAGGATAAAGATAATATAAAGAAAAAAGGACAAGGTGTTCCCACCTCATCCCCAAAGGAATCCTTCACCAAACCATCTCTTTCTGAAATCATTGAATACAAAAGCGAATTAAAATCAACTGTTGATGCTGAATACTTTCTCGATTATCACATCGCCAATGGTTGGAAGGTTAGTAAAGGTCAACCTATGAAGGATTGGAAAGCTACTTTTAGAAACTGGACTAGAAATCAAAAAGATATTTCTAAAAAGGATTCTCAAAACCAAGCTTCACACGCTGATACACCAGAATCAATTAAACGTGCCGAAGAAATCGGCATCATCATGATTTAGGAGGACATATGGAATCTATTAAAGAAAACATACCAAGACCGCTTAAAAGGGTTGAAGGATCATTTAAAGATGACGCTGAATGGTTAGCATATCAACAAGATAAAGACTTGTATATCGCAAACGATGCAGAAGGCAATCTTAAATACATTGATTGTCCTGTTTGTAAGAATAAAGGTTACATCGCATTTCGTGATGACCTTAATTACATCTCAGTGCGTGATTGCAGCTGCATGATTGAACGTAAAATATCAGAACGCATTGAAAGAAGTGGTTTAAAGTCATCATTTCAAAAATATCGCTTTGATAACTACACCACACACGAATATTGGCAAGAACTAGTATTCAAAACAGCAAATAACTACATTTCAGTGATTAAAGATGTTGAAGTTACTGAAAAGCATTGGTTTGTGATTGCTGGCCAAGTTGGTTCTGGTAAGTCACACATTTGCACCGCCATCGTTGATTCACTTATCAAACTCGGTTTAGATATCGAATATATACCATTTATAACCAATATGGCATCACTTCAAACAAGATTGAATAGTTTTAACGTTGACACAAAAGAAGTCGCTGAAAAGGAACTTAAACGCATGAAAGAAGTACAAGTACTCTACATCGATGACTTCATGAAAACTAAGACAGTCAAGATTGATCTGATATTCGATATCATTGATTCTCGTTACCGCAATAATAAACTCATCACAATCATATCAAGCGAGTTATCATTCGATGACATGTCAAAAGTAGATATCGCACTTGCATCGAGAATTAAAGAACGCACATCATCGTTCTGGTTAAATATCAAAAATGATGAAAAGAAGAATCAAAGGTTAAAAGGTCATGTCTGATATTGTCTTAACACTTAAAAAAGCAATATCAGTCATGAATGACAAAACAGAGAGAGATTTCGCTAAAATCCAAATCTTATCAAAAGAAATTGAACTTGGTTATGAACTAGTTTATTGTGACTACTCCCACAAAAACTTAATACCAGGTAAAAAACTCGATGATTATGAGTTAAGGGGTAGAAAATACGAATTAAGTTGCAGAGAAGCTGCGAATCTACCGTTTTAAACAAAGGAGGAATCAAAATGCCACACCAAACTTTTGTATTAATTGTCTTACTTGCATGGTTGGTAATGACTCTTACAGCATTGCTACTAAAGCAAAACAAAGACTTAAAAGATTTAAGAGATGAACTAGCTGGTTCATATAGACTTTTAGATCAACAGCAAGAACTTATTTCCAATCAACGGATGGAGGAATAAAATGGATAAATCAATCTTAATATCAATACAACCACAAAATGTTGAAAACATTCTAAATGGTAAAAAGCCACTTGAAATCAGAAAGACAGTTCCAAGTGGGTTCAAAGGGTGGGTTTATATCTACTGCACAAAATCTAAAATCCTACTTCAAGAAGATGTACTAAGAGTCTATTCAAAGGAATCAAGGTATATCACAGATGATAAATATCTTGGTGGTTCAAGAGAAATACTAAACGGAAGTGTTGTTGCTAGATTTTGGTTTGATGAATATAAGACACTTGAATATCACAAAAAGAACGAAGTCTTGATGTGGGATAACAATTATTACTATTACACAGAAGAAGATAATACATATTGCAGTGTTCAATGGATTCTAGATGAACTTTGTCTTGAACATCATCAAGTGTTAGAATACGGCAAAGAAAAAGACCTATACGCATGGCATATCAAAAAACTTGAAGTGTTTGATGAACCTATGAGTTTAAGTGATTTTTACAAAGATAATCATTATCCAAAAGGTGAAATTATGAGTCCTCAGATATGCACACCAAGTGTATTTGATCATGATAATGACTATCAAAATTGCCTAAAGACATTTGAAGTAACTAGGGCTCCTCAATCTTGGCAATACGTTTGGAGGATTGAACAATGATTCTTGCAAGTGCAATTACATTCTTTGCAGTTGTGGTTACAGCTGCACTTGTTGTTATGTTTTACACATATGTTTGCATCACCTTAAAAATGCTAGACAAAAGAAAGGAACTTAAACGATGAAACAGTTATATGAATACATAAAGTCTGAATATCAAAGAACACATGCTCCAGTTAGTGCCAAGAAGATTATTGAAGCACTGGGCTTTACTCACAGAAGAAGAGTGACTGAAGCAATCAGAAACGCACGTTTAAATGGTTATAACATCGATTCAACATCACATGGGTACATTGTTCATGAAGGTAGAAAAACAATGAGCAAGATGTATCACCAAATGGATTCGATGATGGAAACTATCATTTCGATGTCTGGTAACGAAGGCTTTGAACATATCAAAACAAAGTTATTTGAACTCAAAAAGAAAAAAGAAGTATCCAACAAGATTCATCCAAATCAACTCACAATCTATGATCAGGAGGTATTAACATGAATCAACCAATCGAAGTTGAAAGAGCACTAAGAATCACAAGCATTGAACAAAAACTTGAAGTCTATAACAAAACAATGTGGTCAGTTACTGATTTAGCGGTTGTTATCGGATGCAAGTATGGTGCAGCTAGAAAGTACTTCAACAAAGTAAAAGAAATGGAACTTCAATCTGGTAAGACTATTGAAGTGTATGGCAAGATTCCAAAAGACAAGTTTGTCAAACATCTTGAGATATCACTTGAAAAAGAAATCAAATATCTAGAACTTGCTAAGAAGGTGTAAGCATGGATTCAATAATCACAAATGACAAAAACTTCTCATACAAGCATGTACAAAGACTTTTGAGTCTTGGTTACACTGAGCCAGAAATACAGCTTAAATCGATTGAAAAAGAGTATGAACTAGAAGTACCGCGCAGATTCAAAAGATTGAAAATGTTGTATTGTGAGATATTCAGAAATCTACTCTTACTCAACTTCAATGATCCAGGTGAAAGAAAACAAATCAAAAGAAGATTCTTTAACGAATGGAAAGACATGCATCTACCATTCACAGATTACATAGTCGATGAACTATGGGAAAGCATAGCGAAAGAGGTATATTTACAATGAACTACAAAGAATTACTTGAAGTACTCTATTCATTTTTGGTGATAGAGGGCATATTTTTATCAGTGTTTGGCGCATTCATGATTTTGATTGTTGCTTGGAACGCGTCCAAGGCCAAGATGAAACGTGACAACAAAGAACCTTATAAAGTACGTGAACAAGAAGAGTCACCAAACAAAGATGTATTGAATCGTAAAGTGGATGAAGAAATGGCACTTCACCCAGATCCAAGAGTAAGAGCGATACACAAGCTTTACTCAGCCAATCAAGTCAGAGAACTAGCAATCGTTAACTGTATATCAGATGCATCATCCAAAAAGAAACTACCAATGATGATTGAATTGGTTAAAGTGTATGATGATGAGAACTATAGAGATTTGCTTTATAGGGAAACATCACTTACAAAACTTAAAGAGAAAGCCAAAAGACTTGGTATTGATTCTAAACAAGATAGAGAGTCACTAGTTAAAGCAATTCAAACAACCAATCAAGAGAAGTTTGATGAACTGTTCAAGAATATTCCACTTGAAAACCCAGCTGATACGTTCTCACTTGACAACAAAGAGAACGAAAACATCGATGATTCACAACTGCCAGAAGCCTAAAGCCCAATCAAGGGCTTTTTTTCTTTTTTAGGTATATCTAGTAGTCATCATGAGAGCGCCTTTTGGTGATTGCAAAGACAATATATAAGATATATTGGATACTATGATTATTTCCACCGTACAAAGGACATGGACAAATTTGTCAAGACTTGTGACAAATGAAAATTTATATTTTATCATTGAAGTAAGTCAGGCGTATCTTGCTTGATAAAACTTGGATAGTGATAGTTCGCGACAATCAGTCCAAAGCCAAAGAAAGGAGTCCTCAACTCATGGCAAAGAAAAAAGTTCTTAAGATGAATCAAAAGCAAAAACTAAATGCTATCGCACTTGGTACTGGTGCAGTTGGTGTTACATCCATCGCATTAGCAACAAAAGGCGCATGGCCAACACCTGAGATTGTAGCACCTGCTACAGAAGCAACAGGTTTCTATGCTGATGTCCACAGTAATGTTGGATCATTCATCAATTTCTTAGGTCTAAGTAATGGAGCGTTAGTTGCAATCGGTATCGGTGCGGTTTTACTAGCAGTCTATTTATTTAGAAAATAATTGTAGGATGTCAGTCCTCTCATGACATCAAGTGTTAAGCGTTGTTGATGAGCTCACATTTGTGGGCTCTATAAACAACAATCCATCAGAACACGCCAATAAAAAATTACGGAAACTAATACAAGGTGTGGGAACTATCTCACACTTTTTTAATAAATTTAAGGAGGCATTTATATGCAATTAAGAAAAATATTAATCATGGCTTTACTGTTGCTATCGCCTTTGATGTTTTTGAGGGATGTCAAAGCTGCTGAATGGGTAGAACCAGCACAATACATAGAAATTAATACAATAGGTGAACTAGCGACTTCATCTGGTAGCGGTACAGCATTTTATCAAAACGGTTATCCAAGAATATGGTTCTATGATTCTTACGGATATGCCTATTTGTACAATTTAAAATCAAACTTCAATAATACATTACTTATGGATGCAGAAGCCGCCTATATCGATGAAACATCAGTTGATCCAGCGTATATGATCATCAAGCCACAACTTCAAGATGTGTACTACCTTTCATGGACATACGATCATGGCGTTGGTGCTATTGTAGAGTTTCAATACGCTATAGCAAATGCTCAGCAACAAATCACATCTTATTGGAGTGATGATTACACAGTTACAAATGCTCATGGATTGGGATTCATTGATAATATATCCCCCCTCCTAGATGGCGCAGGTTCACTTGTACAAAGTAAAAACGAACTATACTTTACACCTACTACTTATACTGCTAACGGTATAACGGTCACTATAGATAATGACCAAACAATTACAGTTAACGGGACTTCAACATCAGTAGGTGAGGTGTTATCTAAAAGTCTAACACTATCTGGAAACTATACGTTATCTGGTTATTTACAATCGGGTACTGCTGCTAGCTTTTGGGGAATATCAATAGGTAAATCAGGCACATGGCATTTAAATCTAAGTGCAGAAGCCCCAACACAATCAACATATAATCTTCCATCTGATACATATAGTTTTGCTTGGTCTTATCCTGAAGGCGCGGTTTTTAATAATGCAAAATATAAACTTCAATTAGAAAAAGGAACTACTAAAACGGATTGGATGCATCCAGATTCTATATATTACAGCACAGCATCCATCCAGCATGATATGGCACCAGACAGCGTATCTACTATTATGTCTAATGTATATGCTTATGATGACGTAGATGGTAATATAACTGATCGCTTTCAAGTAGTAGATACATCAAGAGAGTATGCAGCAATACTAGCAAACAAATGGAAACTGAACGTCAATGAAGTATTATCAGCATATGATTCAAACACATTGAATGAAGTTATCACAAATACGATCACATTAACGAAAACATATGTAGATGCACAGTTCGCAACGTATCAGAGTGGTACCTATTGGTACAACTATGACAATGATTCGTTAGAAGCATTAGGGTTGACAACACCATACAAGTTTCTTGTATATGTTGGCGACACGGCTGGGAACTACTCATTTCTAGAGATAAATGTTTTTATCAACGATGTCACGGCACCTTATTTCCACGTTTCAAATGTAACAAGTTATGACATTGGGTATAAAGAAACATTCGATTTAAACGCTTGGTTAGCAACTATAGTTGTATTTGACAATTATGATGACTCAGTAGAATTAAATATCATTACAGACAACTACACAGCAAATAAAACCGCTCTTGGTGAATATACGGTTATCGTACGTGCTACAGATGATACAGGTAACTTTGCTGAAAAAACATTCTATATCGAAGTAGTAGACAACGTTAAACCAGTTATCAATGGGCCAGAAGAGATATTCAAACCTTTATCTGGAACGATGACCATCAACGATGTAAAGCTTAGGTTTACAGCGTTTGATGAAATATCAGGCAACGTGACATCAAGAATAACTGTTGATGTGGATAACTACACTGGATATGGTCACATACCGGGAACTTATTACGTAACATTAAGAGTTACTGATATCACTGGTAACTATGAATACTATACATTCCCAATCATCGTAAGAGATGATATTCCACCAGTGATTTATGTTGCTGATGGATACTTTATTCAGTTATCAACAGCTTACAGCTTAACGTTGGAAGGTATTAAGAACATCTTGGTTGCTACTGGGCGTTTAAGTATTGTTGCAACAACAACTTATACAGTTCTAGTAGATGAATATACAGGCAATGAATCAATACCTGGTGTTTATACAATATCAATTAGATTTGATTCAACATCTGGTGTTAGTGAAGTCCATTCTGTTTCATTGAATGTAGTAAACACATCGCTTACAGATGGGGTTATTAATGTTTCAAGAGGTATTAATCCAATGTTTATTGTATTTGGTTTGGTTGGGTTAGTTGGAGTAGTAATTCTCGTTAAGAGGAAAAATTAGGAGGGTTAAAATGAAAAAAGCAATTATCTTTACATTAATATTTATGGTTTCACTTTTCTTCTATAAGGACATCAATGCAAACTATGTATTTGATGAGCCAGAAGTGTATACCGAGATTTATGATCTAGCTGATTTGCCAAATGTTGTTACTAGACCAGTAGCAACTTGGGGTACAGCGGATTACTTTCAATCATGGTACGGAGGTAATCCTGTTATCTGGTTTCAAGACTTAGAACTAAATTCGTACAAATTTGAATTAAGACCTGAGTTTAGAACTGAACTACTTGATGCAGCCAAAGCAGCTTATATTGCTGATACAGGTATTACACCTGCATATTTCTTTGTATTAGCACAACCAGATTTTGGTGATCCTTATCGATTATCTTGGAATATGGAATATATCCTAAACGGAATTACAATGTCATTCAAGTTCCAAGCATTTGATGAAGCACAACAACCAATTGAAATATTTGATTTTAACTATACAATTGAGAACTCAGATCATGCAAGTGGTGGATGGACTAAGAATGGTGCTTTTAGCGTACTAAATGATTACCCATCAACATCAGGTGTATATGAGTTTATTGCACCAGTCGGAGCAGTAATGGAATATTCACTAGATGGATATACATTTGAAAGAGTCATCGATTATGATGGCACTGAAAAGTATAACAAGTTTAAAGTATCAATTGGTACAGAAGAAGGAACTTTATTCTTCTCATCTATTTACTATAGACAAAACAAATATGATGAAGAAATGACAGATGAATTAAGTGTTGATTTAGGTGAATATAATCCATCTACTTTCAAATTAAGATATCTATCAATTGATTCAATCTCGGATATCCCAGTTGAGAATTTAACAACAGTTAGTGGATTACCAGAAACAACCGGGAACGTATTAGGCAAAGAAGGCTCAATGGGTACAGTTCACTTCAAAGTAGAAGGTACTAACGTATTGGCAATCATTTCTTATAACAACCAAGTTTATTATGTGAAGTACAGTTTCGCAGCTAACACTGATATGAGTATTTTCAGTAATACTTATGAAAATTACTATTATACAAGCCTAAATGAGAAGTTCATCATGGTGAATCAAGGCGATACCTCAATATTTACTGTTGAAAATATCCTAGAACAACCATTCATTCCTTTCACGATTTGGAATTTGAATACGAATGAATTAAAGACTGTCAAGAAGTACAACGTTTATATGTACTCGAAAAAAGAAGAAGCCAACAATATATATGCCTATTTTTATGTAGATAACTACATTATTGATAATTTAGTATCGGTCACAGTATCTATGCGCTATAAGTATGTTTACTTGTTTAATGAAGGCGACTGGCAGTACTACTATAAAACACTCGATGCAGATGAAACAAATTATGGCGGAGGTACTGGATGGCAACTTGAAATGCTTACTGGTACGATGTTCAGTGCATTTTCTGGATTAATGGGCGGTCTAACAGCTAAGTATAGAATTGCATTCTTCGGTTCAGTATTATTGAGAAACGTTGAAAATAAGAACTTTAATTTTGGTCAAATCAGTGAAATCGAAGATATTACACCAAGTGTTGAATTGATTCAAGAACTAAACATGGCGTATTCATCGAAGTATCCAAACTTTAATGGGTTAAACACTGATTTAGGTGTATTTAAACTACATCTAGGACAATTTAATAAGATATTCTCAACGGGTATTAGGATCGATGAAACGTTTAATTACATCGGAAATCAAGAAGGTATTAATGTTATTGAATTTACTTATATAACAAATACAACCGTGTACACAGTTAAGGGTGAAGACATTAACTTAGTGTTTGTACCTGGCGAAGGTACAAATGAAACACCACCACTGGATTTGGATATACCAACAGCGTGGGATAAGTTCATTGATTTCCTTAAAAAGGCATATATCCTAGTTGTTGGTGTAGTTTGGGCTTATACACTTAAATATGTATATGAGCCTGTTCAAGCGATTACAGGTAAGAAGATAATTGGTCTATCAAGATTAGTTGTAGCTGCAGGATGGTTCGCTGCTGTATATGGCATCATAATCTGGTGGATGGACTTCTCATCGAAGTAGTAAATATAAATCAAGCCTAGTGTTACTTATTAACGCTAGGCTTAGATTCACAAAGAATAAGAGGTGGGCTTGTGATTGAAATTGCTAGAACGTTGTGGGAATCACTACAGTGGTTTGTTCCACCTGTTCTATTTATATTAGCAGTATTCGCTGCATGGTTCTTGATGAAGGGATTAAGGAAGTTTATGCGAGCAGTCAATGAACTGATACACGATCCTGTGGGTTGGATATTTTTTATATTAGTGATTGGATTCATTATTTATCTGGTTGTAGAGTTTAAAGGCATTCTGGGGGTGGTTTAATGAAAAAGAAATATAAAAGAAAAGCGATGATGCTTTTGGTTCTTGTTACATGTGTTGGTGCATTAGTTTTCTTTTGGGATAAGTTGTTTGTATCTGATACAGGCATGACTACTCCAACTGAGATAACTTATACATTTGATACAGCAGTAATTGATAAAGGTCTAGTACGTATTGTTAATACTACATCGGCATATACAAACGTTGGTAGTGGTGTTGTAGTATCCTTTGATGAAAACTACACTTACATCATTACAAATGCTCACGTTCTGGATGAAGTAGGTTCTATTGAAGTTACGAATGGTTCATTCATGTCAGCTGCAACTGTAGTAGAACTATCAAGAAACACAGTACTTGATATTATCGTGTTAAAGGTTGCCAAGACTGATTATCTTGTACCAGTTAAAATATCGACCAATTACAAGGTTTCAGACTTAGTTGTTACAGTTGGTTATCCAAATGGCGAATATAGCGTTAAAGCAGGTTTAATTACTGCTATAACCGATGTTAGAATCAATAGTTCAGCCAAGATTGATTACGGTTCTTCTGGTAGTGGTTTGTTTAACACTCAGATGGAACTTGTCGGCTTAAATAAAGGTATGATCGTTGATACCAACAATCAATGGCTATCTACTATCTCAATCAAATCACATGACATTTTAACGTATTTAATGGGGTTAGGTATCAATGCAGTACTTTGATGATTATCCATTATGGTTTAGAACCATAGATAATGCCTTTAGGCGTTTGTTTGATCTTATGGATGAATTTGTAAGTCACTTTGAAGTTTTAATGCATAAAACAGCCAGAAGAATTAAAAAGTACGGTGATAAGATTGAAGATTTCTTCTTTAAGTACTTATATAAGAAGATGCGTTACATAGCATTCCCAGGTTCTTTTATATTTGTAAAGATTTGGGAGATATACAAAGACCTTTACATTGAACCTGATTTGCTTAAACAAGATGGTGTTCATATTGTAATGGCCACAATGCGACAAGGTAAGTCATCTGTAGTATTTCAAACAGTAGAAGAACTACATAAAGAAACTGGGTATGGCGCATATATTTCAGCTAAGATTGAAAAGGCTAAACAAGATTCAAAAGGAAATTACTTCAATCACAAATACTTTAGTTGGGATAACATCATCGGCATTAAGGACTTTAATGATAAAAAGATTGGCTATCAGAAAGCAAGATTCAATGGTCATCTCTTCCCAAATAGAGTCTATGAAGAAATGGGTAGATTCTTAAATCCAAGAGAGAATAGAAACCGTAACTACATGATCTATTTTAAAGTCATCATCGATGATATGTTAATTTATGGGCATGAGGACACTAAACGCATCTATTTGATATCGCAATTGACTACTGATATCCAGTTCACTAAAGTTGCTACATACATCCATATACCGCACATGGTTAAAGGTGTGAACTATTTCAGGTGGTTAAAGAACGGTAAGTTTGAAAGAGTACCACTAAAATGGAAAATGAAAACGTACGTTCCCGACATGGATGGCAGAATGACACTGATTAAACGATGGACTAAAAGAGTCGATATGGATATACTAGATGGATTTGAAACACATGCTGAAAAGCATCATAGATCAAGTATTCCATACCTAAGGTAGAAAGGAGGATATCTATGAGCGCATGGATTCTAGTAGCAAGAGTATTATCCACTTTGATTGTGTTATATGTTTTTGGGTTAACCAATGAAGCCAAAATAAAAAGAGGATTTCTAAAGTTTAAAGTATACATTTCATTGGTCATTATATTGATTGCAATCTGGGGTAGTTACCTCTAAAGTATAAGGAGCTGAATTATGCTCCTTTTTTATGCCAAAATTAGCCGTGCTTTCTTATTAGAGGGCGCCATATACTAATATAATGGCTTTGATATCACATTCTATGGACATATTTGTCAAGCATTACACACTTTATTACACAATTGACTTAAAATATTCATGAGAGAGGTGATTTTATGATTGGTAAGAATAGTAAAGGTTGGTATTTTAGAATTAGAGTGTATGACTATATCCAAGGAAAAAATATTGGTGTTGCACGGTATTGCTTTAATACAAAAAAGGAAGCCGTTGAAGCGGCTTATAGGTTAAAGTTAGATTACACTCCAAAAGAGATTAAAAGACTCGAAAGAAGCACATTTGAATCGGTCTATCAAGAATACCTGGTGAAGAGAAAGAAAGAAAAGAAGATCACTTCATTTTATAACTTGGTTCCAAGTCTTGATAAAAACATTCTTGAATATTTTAAAGGCTACACAATCAATAACATCAATCATCAAATCTTTTCAAAATGGATAAGACAACTTGATTCAAAAGACTTAACTATTGTGTATAAGAATACGATGTTAAGGGAAATGAAAGGTATTGCAATCTTCATTAGGAAGAATTATAAGGTTGATTTAACATTTATTGAAGATGAGTCACCATTTAGAAGCGATGAGTTTAAGCAAGAGGATAAGAAGTATTACTCGATTGAGCAGTTTAACACGTTTATAAGTCATGTAGATGAAGTTTTATATCATGCAATGTTCTCAACGATGTTTTATACAGGTTTAAGACTGGGTGAACTTAGAGCGTTGACATGGAACGATTACTATGACACATATTTTGATATTGTTAAGTCAGTCAACACAAGGATCATAAAGCAAACTGGTAAGATGATGCTAACTGCACCTAAAACTAAGAACTCAGTTAGAACTGTAACTATTCCAGAAGTATTGAATGAATCGATAAAAGCACACTATGAACAGTGTAAGAACAAATCTGGCTTTTCTAATGCTTGGTTCATATTTGGTGACACTTATCCTATAGCTGAAACAACTATCCGTAATAGGCTGCAATCGTATGCGTATAAAGCAAATGTACACTATGTCAACCCTCATGGTTTCAGGCATTCTTATATTACTTTGTTGTATCAACTTGGTGTAGATGAACTAATTACATCCAAAAGTGTTGGTCATGAATCTATTTTAACAACTAGAAATATCTACACTCAGATAAGTGAAAAACAAAAGAATGATGCCGTAATGGATGCATTTAAAGACATCAAAAATCATAAAAGCAAGTAAAAATGTGTGTAATATGTGTGTAATATACAAATAAATAAAAATAAAACGGCTTAACAAAGCCGTTGTTTTTGTAATGGTGCCCTCAGCGAGTAGGGCAAAACATTATCATTTATTTGTTTTGTGTGCTTTTTATTATCTTTTTATGTCATAATTTGGCATATTTGCATTTCATTCGTTTGATATTATGTGCAAAATGTGT
>Ga0265295_1005016_pt1 | contig 17337 bp, 12 predicted proteins | sample Munlansysbiofilm_FD_192503 | JGI IMG/M metagenome (GOLD analysis project Ga0265295, IMG submission 192503) | Leachate microbial communities from a municipal landfill in Southern Ontario, Canada - Methane capture system biofilm | ecosystem: Engineered > Solid waste > Landfill > Unclassified ...
TTTGTCGATCCCAGCCGCCGGGTCGACCCAGACTTCGCTTAGCACCGGCTTGCCCACGGTCAGTGTTCCTGTCTTGTCGAAGACCAGAGTGCCGAGCTCCCCGGCCCGCTGCAGGGCGCGGCCGGACTTGATCAAAACGCCCAGCTGCGCGCCGCGTCCCGTGCCGACCATGATGGAGGTCGGGGTGGCCAGGCCCATGGCGCAGGGGCAGGCGATGACCAGCACGGAGATGGCGATGCGCAGGGCGAAGACAAAGGGCTCGTCGCTGAAAACGTACCAGGCCAGGCCCGAAACCAGGGCCAGGACCATGACCACGGGCACGAAATAATAGCTGATGGTGTCGGCCAGACTGGCGATGGGGGCCTTGGAGCCCTGGGCGTCGCGCACTAGGCGCACGATGCGGGCCAGCATGGTGTCCTCGCCCACGAGGGAGGCGCGCATGACGAACGCGCCCGTGGTGTTCAGCGTGCCGCCGTAAACGCGGCCTCCGGGACCGCGCCGCACCGGCAGCGGCTCGCCCGTGAGCATGGATTCATCCACATGGCTCTGCCCCTCCGCCACTTCGCCGTCCACGGGCAGGCGTTCGCCGGGGCGGATGCGCAAGAGGTCGCCGGGTTCGATCTCTTCCACCGGGATCTTGCGCTCGTTCTCGCCGTCCACCAGCGTGGCCGTGTCCGGAGCCAGGGCCTTGAGCGCCCGTACCGCGCCCGTGGTTCTCGATACGGAGCGGGCCTCGAAAAATTTGCCCAGCGAGATCATGGCGATGAGCACGGCGGCGGATTCGTAATAGAGGTCCATGGCGCGGGCCTGGGCGTCCACGCCAAGCCAGATCTCGATCGTGTTCCACAACGAATAGACCAGGGCCGCGCCCGTGCCCACGGCCACCAGCGAGTCCATGTTCGGGGCGCGGCGGGCCAGGGCGGGAAATCCGATCAGGTAGAAGCTGCGGCCGCTCCAGACCACGGGCAGGGTCAGCAGCAACTGGGCCAGGGCGAAGGTTCCGGGCGCGTGCATGGGGTCGAGCCAGTGGGGCAGGGGCATGCCCCACATGTGGCCCATGGAGAGCACCAGAAGCGGCAGGGCAAAAGCCATGGACCAGAGCACGACCTTTTTTTTCTCCGCCAGACGGGCGTTGATGCGCTCTTCCTCGTCCCCGGCACGCTCCTTCTGTGGGATGCTCGTGGTGAAGCCTGCGTCGTGGATGGCTTGGCGCAAGGTGCGTTGCGAGACCAGGGCCGGGTCAAAGACGAAACGGCCGCTTTCCGCGCCGAGGTTGACGCTGGCCTCCGTCACGCCCTCCATGCGCCCGGTGACGCGCTCGATGCGCGAAGAGCAGGCCGCGCAGTGCATGCCGCCGATCTTGAGCTCAAGCACGCTGTGTTCTGTCGGCGCCTCAACGGAAAAACCCAGTTCCCGCACCTGCTCCAGGATCTTGTCCAGGGGCGTTTCTTGCGGATCAAAGCGCAGGTCCATCTCTTCCGTGGCCAAGTTGACCACAATCTGCTCCACCCCCGGCATGGCCCCGACCACTTTTTCGATGCGGGCCGAACAGGCCGCGCAGTGTATTCCGCCGACGGGTAAACGTATTGAACGTGATGTCGAGTTCATGTTTCTTCCCTGGATATATTTCAATTGTTTCGAAGCCTTTTGTACCAATTGACGAGCACGTCGCACGTGCGCCATTGCGGCGTGTGATTGACTGATCAATTATATTCGAGTACCCACTCTACCTACAAAAATTCTTTTCCGAAACTCTTCGGGGCCTCATCGGTTCTTGAAAAACAAATTGGTTGTTCAACCAGGAGTCGGCAATGCATTGGCTCCGCAACCTCGGAGGAAGTATGTCCGTTGATGCCACCATGCATGTCGTGCGGCCGGGACGCCGGGATGCATATCTCGACTGGCTCCAGATGCTTACAGGCACGGGCCTTGTCCTGTTCATCGCCTTTCACACGCTCCTGACAGCCTCCATCATTTTCGGCGCCGGTGCGCTCGACGGGGTGGCCGGTGCGCTGGAAGCCCTGCACCTTGATACCCTGGCTCACATTTTCGTGCCCATCCTCTTTTTCATGCATTTCATCATCGCCGCGCGCAAGATCCCCTTTCGATTCGAAGGCCAGGAAGCAATCTGGCGCGACGCGCGCCTGCTGAATCACCGCGACACCTGGCTGTGGCTGGTGCAGGCGGGATCGGCCATGATCATTCTCGTCATGGGCGCCATTCATATGTGGACCAACATCAACGATGAAGCCATCCTGGCCGCCACCTCCACGGCCCGGGTCCAAAGCGGCGGTTGGTTTCTTTTCTACCTGATTCTTGTTCCCTTGGTGCAACTCCACGTCTTTATCGGCGTGTACCGCATCGGGGTCAAATGGGGCTTCATCACCGACGCCACGCGCCCGAAAGCCGTGAAGATCCTGACCATTGCCTTTGGCTGTGTCCTGGCAATCGCCCTTATCGCATTGGCCCGCTACGCCACCATGACCGTCTAAATTTCGGGAGCATTCATGTACACCCATACTTCTGATCTGCTGGTCATCGGCGCTGGTCTGGCCGGCGAGCGCGTGGCCGTGGAATCGGCCCTGGCCGGATTCGACGTTGTCTGCCTGTCCATTGTTCCGGCCAGGCGTTCTCACTCCTCCGCTGCCCAGGGCGGCATGCAGGCCGCCATCGGCAACTGCGCCATGGGCGAGGGGGATAATACAGATGTGCACTTCATGGACACGGTCAAGGGCTCGGACTGGGGCTGCGACCAGGAAGTGGCCCGCATGTTCGCCGACACCGCGCCTATCGAGATGCGCCGCTTGGCCCATTGGGGCGTGCCATGGAACCGCGTGGTGCCGGGCAAGTCCTTTTATTTTAAGGGCGGCGAGAAGTTTGAAAAATTCGAGAAACCCGAAAAGGAAGGCCTGATCACGGCCCGTTCCTTCGGCGGCACGGCCAAGTGGCGCACCTGCTACACCTCCGACGGCACGGGCCACGCGGTCATGTGCACCATGGACAACAAGTGCGCTGAGCTTGGCATCACGGTCCTTGACCGCAAGGAAGCCATCTCCCTCATTCATGACGGCGAAAAATGCATGGGCGCGGTGGTGCGCTGTCTGCGCACCGGCAAGCTCGAAGTCTATCTGGCCAAGGCCACGGCTATCTGCACCGGTGGCTACGGACGCCTCTACTCGGCCACGACCAACGCGGTCATCTGCGACGGCGCAGGCAACGCCATCGCCCAGGAAACAGGTGTGGTGCCCATCGGCAACCCCGAGTCCATTCAGTTCCACCCCACGGGCATCGTGCCCACGGACATCCTCGTGACCGAAGGCTGTCGCGGCGATGGAGGGACGCTCCTCGATGTGCATGAAGAGCGTTTTATGCACATCTACGAGCCCGAAAAGGCCGAGCTGGCCTCCCGCGACGTGGTCGCCCGGCGCATGACCGAACACATGCGCGCAGGCCACGGCGTGAAGTCCGCCTACGGCGAACACCTCTGGCTCGACATCCGCCACCTGGGCGATCAGCACATCTCCACCAAGCTGCGCGAAGTGGACGAGATCTGCAAAAACTTCCTCGGCGTGGACGCCCGCACCCAGCTCATTCCGGTGCGCCCGACCCAGCACTACACCATGTCCGGCATCCGCACGGACAAGACCGGCGCGGCCTATGGTCTGAAAGGCCTCTACTCCGCCGGTGAATCGGCCTGCTGGGACATGCACGGCTTCAACCGCCTGGGCGGCAACTCCCTGGCCGAGACCGTGGTCGCCGGCGGCATCATCGGCAAATGCATCGTCGAATACCTGCAAGGGACCGAAACGACCTACAGCACGGCCGTCATCAACTCCGAGGTCAAGCGCCAGCAGCAGCGCATCGACGATCTCATCGCTGGCCGTCTGGGCAAGGAGAACGTCTACAAGGTGCGCGCCGAGATGCAGGAAGCGCTGATGACCGGCTGCTTCGTCTTCCGCAATGAAAAGGATCTGCTGACCTGCATCGAAACCCTGCAGGGCATCTATGAACGCTCGGGCAGGATCGGCCTGGTCTCAAACGGCCTTGGGGCCAACCACGAACTGGGCGCGGCCCTCAAGCTGCGCGGGCAGGTGCGTCTGGCCCTGGGTATCGCCGCCGGAGCCCTGGCCCGCAAGGAGAGCAGGGGCAGCCACAACCGCGAGGATTTCCCGGCCCGCGACGACAGGAACTGGCTGAACCGCACGTTGGCCTACTGGCCCGAGAACGCGGACATGCCGGTGCTCAAATACGAGGACGCCACCCCCCACTTCGAGATTCCTCCGGGCGACCGCGGCTACGGCGGCGGCACCATCATCCAGGCCGATCCCGAACTCATCGCGGCCAAGACCATCAAGCGCTAGGAGGAAATCATGGGCAGAACACTCAAATTCGACATCTTCCGCTACAATCCCGAGGATCCCGCCTCCACGCCGCACATGCAGGCCTTCACGCTGGAGGAGACCGAGAACATGACCCTTTTCATCGCGCTGAATCGCCTGCGCGAGGAACAGGACCCGGGCCTGATCTTCGACTTCTGCTGCCGCGCCGGCATCTGCGGTTCCTGCGGCATGGTCGTCAACGGCCGTCCGCGCCTGGCCTGCCAGACCAAGACCAAGGACCTGCCGGAGACCATCACCCTCCTGCCGCTGCCGGTTTTCAAGCTCGTGGGCGACCTGTCCGTGGACACCGGCGTGTGGTTCCGCGAAATGTATCAGGCGACCGAGTCCTGGATTCATACCAACAAGCAGTTCGACCCCGCGCAGGAAGAGGAGCGCATGGACAACGCCGTGGCCGAGCAGATCTACGAGCTTGAGCGCTGCGTGGAATGCGGCTGCTGCATCGCGGCCTGCGGCACGGCCCGCATGCGTGACGACTTCCTGGGCGCGGCGGCCCTGAACCGCGTGGCCCGCTTTGTCATCGATCCGCGCGACCAGCGCACGGACAAGGACTATTTCGAGATAATCGGCAATGATTACGGTATCTTCGGCTGCATGGGCCTGCTCGCCTGCGAGGACATCTGCCCCAAGAACCTGCCGTTGCAGAACCAGCTCGGTTTCCTGCGGCGCAAGATGGGCATCACGGCCATCAAACAGTTTCTCGGGAAATAAGCCATGCGGACACTGCGCGACAGACAAGTCATCGATGCGGTCGCCGCCATGTGCGTGGACTCCAACCGCTATCTGCCCAAGGATGTGCGGAAGCGTTTCGCCGAGTGCGCGGCACGGGAGGAATCCCCGGCGGCACGGGAAGTTTTCCGTCAATTGACCGAAAACTACGAACTGGCCGAACAGACGGGCCTGCCCCTGTGCCAGGACACGGGGCTGGCCGTCCTCTTCGTGGAAATGGGCGAGGACGTGCGCGTCGAAGGCATGAACATCCGCGAAGCCATCAACGAGGGCGTGCGCAAGGGCTACGCCGAAGGCTACCTGCGCAAGTCCGCCTGCGACCCGCTGACCCGCGCCAACACGGGTGACAACACCCCGGCCATCATCCATTTCGACATCGTGCCTGGAGACCGGCTCAAAATTGCCTTCATGGCCAAGGGCGGAGGCAGCGAGAACATGTCCCGCGTGACCATGCTCGCCCCGGCCCAGGGCTGGGCCGGGATCAAGAAATTCGTCATCGAGCGCGTGGCCGAGGCCGGGCCCAACCCCTGCCCGCCGACCATCGTCGGCATCGGCGTGGGCGGGACCTTCGACTATGCGCCCATCCTGGCCAAAAAAGCCCTGCTCAGAAAACTGGACGACGTGAACCCGGACCCGAAGCTCGCGGCCATGGAAGACGAACTCCTCGATGCCCTGAACAGACTCGGCATCGGCCCCATGGGCCTCGGCGGCAAGACCACGTGCCTGGGCGTCAAGATCGCCATGAGCCCCTGCCACATCGCGAGCCTGCCCCTGGCCGTGAACATCCAGTGTCATTCCTCCAGACATCAGGAGGTGGAACTCTGATGGCCGAATACACACTCCGTACGCCCCTCGCGGATGACGACACGGCAAAGCTCAGGGCCGGCGACGTGGTGCGGCTGACGGGCACCATCTACACGGCCCGCGACGCGGCCCACAAGCGTCTCATGGACCTGCTCGACAAGGCGGAGCCCCTGCCCTTCGACCTCAAGGGCTCGGTCATCTACTACGTGGGGCCAAGCCCCGCCCCGCCCGGCCGTCCCATCGGCGCGGCCGGGCCGACCACCAGCTACCGCATGGACACCTACGCCCCGCGCCTGCATTCCCTGGGCTGCAAGGCCTCGGTGGGCAAGGGCAAAAGGAACGACGCGGTCAAGCAGGCCTTGAAAGACCACACGGCCGTGTACTTCGGCGCCACGGGCGGAGCCGGGGCGCTCTTGTCCAAATGCATCACGGCGGCCAAGGTCATCGCCTTCGACGAGCTTGGACCGGAGGCCATCCGCGAACTGACCGTGGTGGATTTCCCCCTGCTGGTCATTAACGACTCCCATGGCGGCGAATTGTACGTACAGCCGGACCGGAAGGCGGCGGGGCTGGAATAGGGGACGCGGGGCGGCCACGCAGGGCGGAAGAAGGGCGGCCACGCAGGGCCGTCCCTACGGTTTGGTGGGTTTCGGGATGATGCGTCGTTGGTTCGCCCCGATGATATGGATGGATTCCGGGACGATGTATCGTTGGTTCGCCCCGATGATATGGATGGATTTCGGGTGATGCATTGCTGGGCCAACCGCCGACGTGGACGGATTTTGTGACGCTGCATCGTTGGTGCTGGAATAGTGATGAATTTCAGGATGATGTATCGTAGGGGCGGCCCTGCGTGGCCGCCCTTCTTCCGCCCGCACAAACACGCCATCCCGCAAATCCGTGCGTGACGTTTATTATTTTTATTCGTGTTAGGTACAAAATGAGACGCTCAGGCACGCCTGTGCGAATGCCCGCGTAGGGGCGAAAAATTTTTCGCCCCTGCCCCATCACCGGAATTGTCAACGCCGCCCATGCGGCATCACATCTGGAGGACAACATGGCCCTTTTCACACCCCAGGAAGCCCTGGATTATCATTCCGAAGTCCGTCCCGGCAAAATCGAGGTCGTGCCGGTCAAGCCCTATTCCACCCAGAAGCACCTGACCATGGCCTACAGTCCGGGCGTGGCCGAGTCCTGCCTGGCCATCGCCAAGGATCCGGACCTGACCTACAAGTACACGGGCCGCGGCAACCTCGTCGCCGTCGTGTCCAACGGCACGGCCGTGCTGGGCCTCGGCAACATCGGCGCTCACGCGGGCAAGCCGGTCATGGAAGGAAAGGGGCTTCTCTTCAAGATTTTCGCGGATGTGGACGTCTACGACATCAACCTCGACGTGACCGACCCGGACAAGCTCTGCGAGATCGTCAAGGCCATGGAGCCGACCTTTGGCGGCATAAACCTCGAAGACATCAAGTCTCCGGAATGCTTCTACATCGAGGACAGGCTCAAAAAGGAAATGGGCATCCCGGTCTTCCATGACGACCAGCACGGCACGGCCATCATCTCCGCCGCCGGGCTGATCAACGCCCTTGAAATCACGGGCAAGAAGATCGAGGACTTGCGCATGGTCGTGTCCGGAGCGGGCGCGGCGGCCATCTCCTGCACCCGGCTCTATGTGGCCTTGGGTATGCGCCTTGAGAACATCGCCATGTTCGACTCGCGTGGCCACCTGCACCTGGGCCGCACGGACCTGAACGACCAGAAGCGCGAGTTCGCCACGCATAAAGCTTTCGGCTCCCTGGCTGAGGCCATGGTCGGCGCGGATCTTTTCCTGGGCCTGTCCAAGGCCGGGGTGGTCAGCCAGGACATGGTCCGGAGCATGGCCAAGGATCCCATCATCTTCGCCTGCGCCAACCCCGTGCCCGAAATCTCCTACACCGAGGCCAAGGAGGCCCGCCCCGACGCCATCATGGCCACGGGCCGCTCGGACTACCCCAACCAGATCAACAACGTGCTCGGCTTCCCCTTCATCTTCCGCGGAGCGCTTGATGTCCGGGCCTCGAACATCAACGAGGAAATGAAGCTGGCCGCCGCCAAGGCTCTGGCCGCCCTGGCCAAAGAGCCGGTGCCGGACTACGTGACCAGGGCCTATGGTGTGGACAAGCTGGAGTTCGGCATCGACTACATCATTCCCAAGCCCGTGGATCTGCGCCTCATTGAGTTCGAATCCGCCGCCGTGGCCCAGGCCGCCATGGACACGGGCGTGGCCAAAATGCCCATCACGGACATGGACGCCTACCGCGCGTCCCTGCGCGAGCGCATCGCCAAATCCCGCGAACGTTTGGACGCCTTTGTGAAGACCTACCCGCAGATTTTCTAGCGGGCAGCGTTCGACACGAAAAAGAACCGCCCCGCCGGCATGTCAGCCGGCGGGGCGGTTCTTTTTAGAGCTTTCGCCAAGTCAGCTTCCAGGCCGAACCCTGGACGCGATGTATTCACGAATCCGCTGGTAATTTTCCGGAATGCAGAAGACGGCGATGTTCTGGGCGAATCCTCCATAGACCATGATTGTGTTGCTGCGGGGCAGTTCCTTGATTTTTTTGATGCTCCCCCACTTGACCAGTACATCCTGGCGTGACTGGGCCAGGATTCCGGCTCCTGCCGCCGCAGGCTTTCCCGAGAGCAGGCCGAGAACGACGGTGAGGCCGTTGATGATGCGGTTCTGCCTGGCCTGCCGCGCGGCGGTGCGGCAGCGTATCCCCTTGTCGTCGATGACGAATTCGGCGTCGTACTTGCCGCCCCAGACAATTCTGATGAAGAGCCAGGTCAGGAAGAAGAGCAGACCGATGAGAATGGCCGGATAGCGGAGGTCGGTCAGCGAGGCTCCGCTCGCGAGCATGATCACGAAAATCAGCCCGAAGGGGATGCCGATGGCCAGCGCCAGTTGCCGGAGGATGACGGGGTTGCGAAAGACCGGAACCTGTATCGACCACGCAATTCTTTCGCGCATGCTGGACCTGCCTTGAAATATGTGCGGGAGGGCGGTTTGCCGGGGGCCTGACTAAAAAGCATAGATCAGAGTCCAGGTTCCTGGCAATGGTCTGAGCCTGCCATGAAAAGGGGCGGCCTAACGCAATTTGAAATGGATGGGCAGAATAGCCTGGCAGGCGACGGGTCTGCCCTTGAAGGTCGCGGGACGGAAGCGTGAAAGAAAGACCGCTTCCCGGGAAGCCTCCTCCATGCCGAAACCAACCCTCCGCAGAACCTCCACCGCGTGCACGGCCCCTGTCGCGTCCAGGGAAAGCTTCAGAACAACGACGCCTTCCTTGCCCATCCGCCTGGCTTCGCGCGGATATCTGGGCCGGGCCATGCGCACAATTCCCGGGCCGCCGGGAGAGTTGAAGCGTATGAGCTTGTCTCCCGCACCCGAGTCGCCCCCGTCGCCTGTGCCGACAGTCCCGCCCGCGCCGTTGCCCGGCGCGCCGGGCCCGCTTCCTTGCGCATGCAGCGCGTTTCCGGGGCGGGAAGCAGTTTCCGACAGCCCTCCCGCAGATTCGGACGCATCCTGCCTCGATGCGTCGGAGAGCTTTGCGTCGCCTCCGCGAGCCGTTTGCGGTTCCCCATCCGAGTGAGGCAGCCCGGCAGGCGGCTCCTGGGAGGCGATCCGCGTTGGAGGGGCTTTTACGGAAGGCTCGGGCCTGACCGGTATCTTCGCGGCAGGCGTCGCCCTGGGCTGCGATACGGCGGGGGCAGGGGACGGCTTTTTCGTGTCCTGGGACGTGGCGGTGGGTGCAGCCGTTTTCGGGGCCCGCGCGGCGGCCTTGGTGGCGGATGATCGGACGGCGGATTCGCCCAGGGACGCCTTGGGCGTTCCGGGAGAAGGCCCGACCTGCGCTCCCGGTCCGTTGCCGCCGCCGGAAAGCTCCAGGGCCATGAGCATGGGCCCGCCCGTTCCTTTTCCTCCCATGCCGAGCCAGGCGCCAACGGCGCTCAGGATCAGGGCGTGGATCAGAGTGGCGCAGAGCACGGACACAAGAAACCGCCAGGTCTGAAACGAAAAGGCTGTTTCCGGAGCGGTGGGCGGGTCATTTTTCCCGTGGACGGCCTTTTGCGCATTCCCTATGTCTTGGCCAGCCGGCGCGTTTTTTACGCGCAGGACTTCACCGCAGGGGGCATCCCCATGCGCAGCAAGGACATCATCGTGGACCCACAACTCATCATCGTCGCGGGGCGGGAAAAATCTCTGCTCAGGCGTCATCCCTGGATCTTTTCCGGTGCCGTGGCCACTGTCAAGGGCCGACCTGCATCCGGACAGACCGTGGACGTCCTGGGGCAGAATGGACAGTGGCTGGCCCGGGCCTCTTTTTCACCCAAATCGCAGATCATGGGCCGGGTCTGGACCTTTGATGCAGGGGAAGCAATCGACACGGAATTTTTTGAACGCCGCATTTCCCTGTCAGTCGAACGGCGCAGGGATTTCGAGAGCGCGAGCAATGCGCTGCGTCTTGTGCATTCCGAGTCCGACGGCCTGCCCGGCCTGATTCTGGACCGCTATGCCGGGGTTCTTGTTTTTCAGCTGCTGACCGCAGGCGCGGAATTCTGGCGGGAAAGCATCATCGCCGCGTTGCGCAACCTTTTTCCCGCAGACCCCATTCTGGAGCGTTCGGATGTGGATGTGCGGGCCAAGGAAGGGCTGGCCGCAAGGGTGGAGGTCGTGCACGGCCATGTTCCCGATTTGGTCGAGATCCAGGAAAACGGCGTCAAATATCTGGTTGACGCGCATGGCGGCCACAAGACCGGCTTCTATCTGGACCAGCGCGACAGCCGCCTGGCCGTGGGCGCGGCCGCCAGGGGGCGCGAGGTGCTGAACTGCTTTTCCTACACCGGCGGTTTCGGTCTGGCCGCCTTGGGCGGCGGGGCGGCGCATGTGACCCAGCTCGACGCCTCGGCTCCGGCTCTGGCACTGGCCGAGCGCAACCGTGACGCGAACGGGTTTGCCCCCGGAAGCATGGACACGGTCTGCGGCGACGCCTTCCAGATTTTGCGGAACTGGCACAAGGAAGGACGCGCCTTTGATCTCATCGTGCTCGACCCGCCCAAATTCGTCGACTCCAAGGCCAGCCTGAATCGCGCGGCCAGAGGCTACAAGGACATCAACCTTTGCGCCTTGCGGCTCCTGAACCCCGGAGGTCGGCTTTTCACCTTTTCCTGCTCCGGGCTCATGGAAGACTCCCTCTTTCAGAAAATCGTGGCCGACGCGGCCCTGGACGCGGGCCGCACCGGCCGCATCGTCCGCCGCCTGACCCAGGCCGGCGACCATCCCGTGTCCCTGGCCTTCCCGGAAGGAGCCTACCTGAAGGGGCTTGAGGTGCTGGTGGACTGAGCCGCTCGCCGCAGCGTTCGCTCGATCACGATGCGGTCTGCGCGTTCGTCCCCTTCCCCCGCTGATCCAGATAATACATCACCGGCACGACCATCCTCGAAAAGAGCGTCGCCGCCACTTCCCCGGCCAAGAGTGAGATGGCCAGGCCCTGGAAGATGGGGTCGAAGAGGATGACGAAGGCTCCGGCCACCACGGACAGCGCGGTCAGGACCATGGGCCTGAAGCGCACGGCGCCGGCCTCGACCACGGCGTTCTCCAGGGTTTCGCCCTGCTCGCGGCGCATGGTGATGAAGTCGACCAGGATGATGGAGTTGCGGACCACGATGCCCGCCCCGGCGATGAAGCCGATCATGGACGTGGCCGTGAAGAAGGCGCCGGAGACGGCATGGGCCGGGATGATGCCGATGAGCGAGAGCGGAATCGGGATCATGATGGCCAGCGGCGTCGTGTACGACCCGAACCAGCCCACCACCAGAATGGCCACCAGCACCAGCACCACGGCGAAGGCCACGCCCATGTCCCGGAAGACCTCGTAGGTGATCTGCCATTCCCCGTCCCATTTCATGGCGATGTCGTGGGTCGTGTCCGGGCCGCTGGCGTAGAGGCGGGCCAGGGGGCGCGTGTCTCCGGCCTGCCAGGCGCCCTGGCCGGTCCGGCCCAGTTCGTCCAGGGCCTCGTCGATGCGGGCCATGCCGTAGACCGGGCTCTCTTCTTCCCCGGCCATGTCCGCCGTCACATAGACCACGGGCAGCATGTTCTTGTGGTAGATGTATCCGGGCGTGACCTCCTGGGTCAGGCTCGCGATCTGGCCGAGGGAGACCATCCGGCCGTTTTCCCCGCGTACGGGCAGGGTTTCGAGGTCCACAGGGTGGGATCTTTTGGGGATGGGCAGTCGGACCACGATGGGCACGTCCTCCCGGGCGCGCGGGTCGTGCAGGATGCCGACCTGCGTTCCTTTAACGGAGGCGGCCAGCACCTGCCGGGCCCGGTCGGAGCTGATGCCGTTTTGCAGGGCTTTTTCCGCGTCCACGCGCACCCGCGTCTCCGGGCGCGGATCGTTCACCAGCCAGTCCACATCGACCACGCTTGGCGTTTCGGTAAAGATGTCCCTGACCTGCCTGGCCACGGCCAGCCGTGATTCGTGCGTCGGGCCGTAGATTTCCGCCACCAGGGTCTGCAGCACGGGCGGGCCGGGCGGCACTTCCACCACCTTGATCCGCGCTCCGAGTGTTTTGGCCAGCGGCGCTATGTTTTCACGTACCCGGCCCGCGATCTCGTGGCTGGAGGCCTCGCGGTCCCCGCGGCCAACCAGGTTGACCTGGATCTGGGCCACATTCGGGCCTCGGCGCAGATAATAATGGCGCACCAGCCCGTTGAAGGAAAAGGGCGCGGCCGTGCCCACGTAAAGCTGCACGTCGGTCACTTCGGGTTCCCGGGCGATGGAGCGCGACAGGGTTTCCGCAGCGGCCATGGTCGTCTCGAGCCCTGTTCCGTCGGGCATGTCGATGACGATTTCGAACTCGCTCTTGTTGTCGAAGGGCAGCATCTTGACCAGCACGGCCTTCAAGGGGAAGAGGCTGACGGCCAGGAGCAGCAGCCCGGCCATCGCGGCCAGGAACAGCCAGCGGAATTTCGGTTGCTCGATGAGATGGCGCATGAGCCAGATGTAGCCGCGCGTGAAGATGTCGTCGTGGGTTTCGTGCTCGTGGCTGCCCGAGGGTTTGAGCACCCGCTTGGCCAGCCAGGGGGTGATGACGAAGGCCACGGCCATGGACAAGAGCATGGCCATGCTCGCACCCACGGGCATGGGCCGCATGTACGGCCCCATCAGCCCGCCGACGAAGGCCATGGGCATGATGGCCGCGATGACCGTGAAGGTGGCCAGGACCAGGGGCGCGCGCACCTCGCTGACCGCCTCGATGATGACCTGGGAGAAGGGGCGGCCCGCCGAACCGGGCAGGCGCACGTGGCGCACGATGTTCTCCACGTCCACGATGGGGTCGTCCACCAGGATGCCGATGCAGAAGATGAGGGCGAAAAGCGTGACCCGGTTCAGCGTGTAGCCCAGCAGCCAGTAGGTGGCCAGCGTCACGGCTAATGTCACCGGCACGGCGACCATGACCACGATGCTGGCCCGTCCGCCGAGGAAAAAGGCCACGATGGCCCCCACGGACAGGGCCGCGATGGCCAGATGGAAGAGCAGTTCGTCGGATTTGTGCTTGGCCGTTTCCCCGTAGTCGCGCACGATCACGGTCTGCATGTCCGCCGGAATGACCGTGCCGCGCAGGCTCTCGATGGTCGCCAGCGCCTTTTGGCACAGCTCGGTGGCATTGATGCCCGGACGCTTGGCCACGGTCAGGGTGATGGCCGGCTGGAGCTGTCCGGCCCCGGTCGTGATGCCCTTGGTGCCTGCTTGCACGCCGGGAGCGAAGAGGACGTAATCCTCGGGCTCGGCCCAGCCGTCGCGGATTTGCGCCACGTTGCCCAGGGTTACGGGGTGGCCGTCACGCACGGCGATGACCGTGCCCGCCACGTCAGCGGCGGAACGCAGGGCATTGTCGAGGCGGACCTGGCGGCTGGCCCCGGCGGCGGTCATCAGTCCGCTTTGGTCGGCCTGGTTCTGCTTTGCGATGGCCGCGGCCACATCCACGCTGTCCAGATTCAGCTGGCGCAGCCGCTCCGGATTCACTTCCACGGTCAGCGCCCGTTTGCGGCCGCCGATGAGGCTCACTTCCGAGACCCCGCTGATGGCCCGCAGGCTTTCCGCCACTTCGGCGCCGACCTGGCGCAGGGTGCGGCTGTCGTAGGTTTCACCGGTCAGGGCCACGGCCAGGACCGGCACGTCGTCGATGGAGCGGGGTTTCAGGATCGGCTGCGAGCATCCGGGCGGAATCCAGTCCAGGTGCTGGTAGAGCTTGCTGTAGGCCTTGATCAGACTCCTCTCCACATCCTCGCCGACCAGAAAGCGCACTATGGTCAGGGCCTGACCGTCCATGGCCGTGGAGTAGACGTATTCCACCCCCGGAATCTCCCAGAGCAGCTTTTCCATGGGGCCGACAACGCGCTTCTCGATCTCTTCGGGCATGGCTCCGGGCATTTCGACCATGATGTCGATCATGGGCACGATGATCTGCGGCTCCTCCTCGCTCGGGGTGCGCAGCACGGCGAACACGCCGAGAAGAATGGAAAAGACGACAACCAGCGGCACGAGCTTGGAGTCCACGAAGCTCGCGGTGATGCGGGTCAGAAAATCATGGTTGTGGGAGGGGTGTCCGGACATGGCTACTCCCGCGCCAGTCTGTCGCCTTCGCGGGCCACGGCGGGGGCATCCAGAACCACCTCGTCGCCCACGGAGAGCCCGGCCAGTACCTCCACCAGGGTTTCTGCCCCCTCGGGCGCGGCGTCCAGCCGATCCGTCCCGGCCTGGAGGATGAAGGTCTGCCCGTCCAGCACGGCCTTCTGGTACACGCCGCCGATCTTGACGATGCGCAGCCGCAGCATGGAATCCTCGTCCACGATCAGGGCCGTGGTCAGTTCTCCGCGCGGCCGCAAGGCAGCCTCTGGCGCGAGCAGTTTTTTGGCCGAGCCCACGGGCACGCAGACCTTGCCGAACATGCCGGGGCTGGGCGCGCCTTCAAGGGCGGCCTTGACCCTGAAGGCGCGGCTGGCGGGGTCCACCTGGCCGATTACGGCCGAGAGGGTGGTCAGAATAGGAGCCGCTGACAGCGAGGGGATGAGGACGACCACGGTCATGCCCCGCTCGACGCGCCCGAGCAGGGATTCGTCGGCCTGAGCCACCAGATCGAAGCCGCTGCCCAGGTCATCCACCTCGGCCAGGGGCGTTCCGGCCTGCACAAAGGCCCCCAGATCGACGTGACGGCGCGTCAGCACCCCGTTCAAAGGCGAGGATACGGCGCTGTATCGCATCAGGGCGCGGATTTCAGCGCCCTGGAATCCGGCGGCGGAGGACTGCGCGGCCAGGGCCTTTTCCTGGCTGGCCAGGGCCTCGTACTCGGCCCGGGCCCGGTCCACATCGTCGCGGCTGACCGCTGCCTGCTGCAGAAGCTTCTGCATGCGGTCATAGGTGGCCTTGGCCTGCGCCTTGCGAGCGGCCAGGGCCTTGCTTTCCAGCCCGGCCTGCCCGGCCGTGGCGCGCACGCTCTGCTCGCGCTGGCGCAGCTCGGCGTCGTCGATGCGCAGGATGGTCTGGCCGGCAGTGAGGGTGTCTCCCTCGCGGGCCAGGATTTCCGTCACCGTGCCGCTGGTCTTGCTGGCCAGGGTCACGCTGTTGCGCGACTGGACCTGCCCGGGAAGGCTCCGGCATTCCCTCGCTTCGGTCAGGGCCAGGCGCAGGGTCTGGGCCTTGATGGTTCGCGGTTCGGATGGCGCGGGGGCGTCGCTTTGGCCGCAAGCGGCGAGCAGCAGGGCAAGGCAGATGAGCAGGTGAAGGAACGCGGGCATGTCGGCTCTCCAGGGTGATGTGGCTCCGGTCAACACGGTGTGTACACCCTGGCCGGTTCGGAGTTCAACCTTTGGAAAGGGGAATATTATCTGGAGCGGGGAAGTCGGAAAAGGTTCATGGCGGGGCGCTGCCCAGGCGGTTTCCCGCCATGAACCGTCGAGGGAGACCTATTTCAGAAAATCCTTCATGCACCGGCACAGCCGCGTGATGCCTTCGTCGATGGTCTGTTCCGACGCATTGGAGAAATTGAGGCGCAGGGTGTCCTGGCCGCCGCCGTCGGTGTAGAAAGGCATGCCCGGCACGAAGGCCACCTTCTGCTCGATGGCCAGGTTGAAGAGATCCATGCACGAGCCCTTGCCCTCCGGCAGGGTCACCCACGAGAACATGCCGCCTTCGGGACGGGTGAAGGTCACGCCCTCGGGGGCCTCGCGCTCCAGGGTCTTGACCATGGCCGCAGCCTGGGAGCCGTAGCAGGCCGTGATTTTGGCGATATGATCGTCGATGGAGTGATTTTTGAGATACTCGGCGATGACGAACTGGTTGAAGGTCGAGGAGTGCAGGTCCGCGGCCTGCTTGGCCTTGACCGCCAGGCGGATGATTTCAGGCGGCGCGACCATCCAGCCCAGGCGAAAGCCGGGCACGGTGATCTTGGAGAAGCTGCCGAGCATGATGCTGCGCCCGCCGGTATGGGCGAAGACGGGCTGATGGTGCTGGCCGGAAAAGCGCAGCTCGCCGTAGGGGTCGTCCTCGATGAAGATGGTTTCCGGGTGGTTGCGCAGCAGCGCTCCCAGGGCCTCGCGCTTGGCCCTGGAGTAGGTCAGGCCCGAAGGGTTCTGGAAGTTGGGCACGGCGTAGAAGAGCTTGGGGCGTCCAGTGGCCAGCAGCGCCTTGACCTGTTCCAGATTGGGGCCGTCCTCTTCCAGATCAACGGTCACGAAGCGGGGCTCGAACATGGTGAAGGCCTGGATGGTGCCCAGATAGCTCGGCCGCTCCAGAATGACCTCGTCGTCCTTTTCGATGAAGAGCTTGCCCAGGAGGTCCAGACATTGCTGGGAGCCGGTGGTGATGAGCACCTGGTCCGGGTCCACGGTTATGCCGCGCTTGGCGTAGCGGGCCGCGATCCAGCCGCGCAACTCGGCGTGCCCCTCGGTGGTGGAGTACTGCAGGGCGCGCGCCCCGGAAGTGGCCAGGGTTTCGCGGGCCGCATCCTGCAGGGCTTCGATGGGAAAGAGATGCGGATTGGGCAGGCCGCCGGCAAAGGAGATGATGCCCGGATCCTGGGTGACTTTCAGGATCTCGCGAATGAAGGATTTCGGCGTGTTCTGGATGCGATTGGTGAATCGAAAACTCATGTTCTCTCCTTGGGGGCGGTGTTACGCGAAAAACAGTCTGCCCAGAGCCACGCAGCCCATGCCGGTGACAATGGCGCCGACAAAGCTCTTGGTTTTCCAGCAGACCAGAAAGGTGGGTATGGCCGCCCACAGGAATATGTTCTCTGCCGAAAAATCAAGCCCTTTTTCCGTCGCGACCAGCGACGGCAGGAGCATGGCCGAGAGCACCGC
>Ga0265295_1005017_pt1 | contig 17326 bp, 11 predicted proteins | sample Munlansysbiofilm_FD_192503 | JGI IMG/M metagenome (GOLD analysis project Ga0265295, IMG submission 192503) | Leachate microbial communities from a municipal landfill in Southern Ontario, Canada - Methane capture system biofilm | ecosystem: Engineered > Solid waste > Landfill > Unclassified ...
CCAAGCTCTTCAAAGAAATTCTTTGCTTTACAATATTCTTCATCTAGAAAAAACTCTAATTTATTACATTGTTCAACAGTTTTGGTTTCAAATTTTTCCAGCAAATTATGAACTATGAAATTTCTGGTATCAACGATTTCCTTTAATCTCAAACAAGCACTATCAAAATCATCATAACTTCGTGACATTTCATGTGAAATAATAATTTTATTTATGGAAATATCTTCACTTTCAACCTGCACTTCTTTGTAAAAAGACTCCGAATATTTTTTTATTAAATTACCAAGAGTGCATTTGCTATTATCATGAATTTTTTCATTATAAATTGACATCAACTCACTTGGCTTGGCTACAATATTACTCCTTGCGATCAATTCCTTCAATAACAATTCAATCTTTTGAAATAAAAGAACCAATCGCCAAACTTTCCTATGTATCTCACTGACGATATTTTTTGGAAGTCTATTTTCAGTAATTTATCTAGCACACAGACCAAAAGAATTAATAATTGAGATTTAAATATTTTCATTCACATTTAAATAATGCAGTAAACATTCACTAGGCATCTCATTTATATTCACAACTTCTGAAGATACGTTCTGTTCAACTTTCAAGAAATTTTAGATCTCCGGCAACCCAAACTCCAAAAAGCGGAATACGCGAGGTCGCCCCAAGGCGCTGGATCACGCCCATTTGAGCTTCAAGTCCGAACAATCGCGTGAAAACTTGGTAATCCTTCCAACCTGCACTTTTGGGACTAAAGGAGTGGATCACCAGCACTGCGGCTGAGGCTCTGTATTGTTCTCCAACGATTATGGCCGACACGGCTCTATGCAAAAGTTGATATCGCACCAGGGCGGGAAGGCTGGATTCAAGCCCGAGTGTGCGTGAAAGGTATTCCAGACGTGCCTTTTTCCCAGCAGAGGCTTCCTTTCGCCATGACTCAACGGTTGGGCCAAAGGACTCATTCACTTTGCCTTCCACCATGACAACGACCGGCCCAGCCACGGACCGGGTGAGAACAAAAATATCATTTTGGGACGCCCGATTACCTCCGGGCAAGCACACCTTGAATTCAGGAACTGCAAGGATCGGAGTCAAACCTGCCAGCAATTGCTCATTGCTCATCGCAAATGGCTGCGCCACCTCAGGCGGAAAGCCATCTGAAGCTTCCCAACAATGCGCCAAAGTCCGAGCTGAATATCCCCGTTTCCATTGTTTGACTGGGTCGGCCAACAGATCTTTCCAGTCCTGAGGACCAGACGTAAACGCGAGGATATAGGGCATATTTGATTCCTCCCAAAGGGCATTTACGCATCATTGAGTGAACTGACATTCTATTGACCCGTTACGCCGCCCACTCCTTGCACAGCAACTCCGCCTGCATCAGCACCGTCTTCACCGCCTCAGCCTGGAGGTCCGGCGGGTAGCCGTATTTATTCAGGATGCGCTTCACCATCACACGGATTTTCGCCCGCGCCCCTTCTCGTAGCGTCCAATCAATGGTCACGCTCTTGCGGATCTGGGTAATGAGCTCCGTGGCAATGACCTTCAATTTGTCGTCGCCCAAGGCCTTCACTGCCGACTCGTTGGCGGCGAGTGCGTCGTAGAACGCAATTTCGTCATCCGTCAGACCGAGATTTTCACCCCGTTTTGTAGCGGATTCCATTTCCTTGGCCAGCGTGATGAGCTCTTCGATAACCTCCATCGTCGAGATGGCACGGTTATGATAGGAATTGAGTGTTTTCTTGAGCTTTTCGCTGAACACCTGGCTCTGGACGATGTTCCTTTTGGACCGGACCTTAAGCTCATCCTTGAGCAATTTTTCCAGCAACTCGGCGGCGACGTTCTTGTGTTTGAGGCCACGCACTTCGGCCAGGAATTGGTCGCTCAGGATGGATATGTCCGGCCTTGGGAGTCCGGCAGCAGTGAAGACGTCGATGACCTGGCCTTCGGTGGTGATGGCTTTGGAGACGAGCTGGCGGATGGCCGCGTCGACCTGTTCGGGGGTCTTGCGATTGGTGCCGCTTTGCTTGTTCAGCGCTGCTTGCAGGGCCTGGAAGAACGAAACGTCTTCGCGAATCTCCGTTGCTTCATCGCTCGCGGCGCAAAGGGCGAAGGCACGGGAAAGTTCGGTTACCACCTGCACCCAGCGCTTCTTGCCATCTTCCTGGCTCAGGACGTGCTCCTGGCCGGCAGGGATGAGGGCCAGGCGTTCGGAGGGTTTGCCGGTAGTCCATGATTCCCAATTGAAACCGTGCATGATGTCGCAGGCGATATTGTGCTTTTCCAGCATCACGGCGATGGCCTGCCTGGTGTCAAACGTCGGGTCGCCTTTACCGCCGCTCTCCGTGTAGTTGGCGAGGGCATGTTTGAGCTGATCGGCCAGGCCCAGATAATCCACCACCAGGCCACCCGGCTTGTCTCGAAAGACTCGGTTCACGCGGGCGATGGCCTGCATGAGCCCGTGCCCCTGCATTGGCTTGTCCGCATACATGGTGTGCAGGCAAGGGGCGTCAAAACCGGTCAGCCACATGTCGCGCACGATGACGATTCGGAAGGGGTCTTTACTGTCCTTGAAACGGTTGGCCAGCTTGCGGCGCTTGTCCTTGTTGCGGATATGCGGCTGCCAGTCCGGACCATCTTCGGCACTGCCGGTCATCACCACCTTCACCACGCAGTCTTTGCCTTTCTCGGCCTCGGTGTCGTCATCCTTGGCGCTGGCCCACTCGGGGCGAAGCTTGATGAGCGCCTCGTAAAAATCCACGCAGATGCGGCGGCTCATGCACACGATCATGGCCTTGCCGTCCATGGCCTCCAGGCGCTTCTCAACATGCGCCACCAGATCGGCGGCGATGAGCGCGACACGTTTCGGATCACCCACCAACGCTTCCAGCGCGGCCCACTTGGACTTGAGTTTTTCCTTCTTCGTCTCTTCTTCGCCTTCGGTGATCTCTTCAAAATCCGCGTCGAGCGTAGGCAGTTCGCTGGCGTTCAGGCCAAGCTTCGAGATGCGACTCTCATAATAGATCGGCACTGTGGCCTTGTCGGCAACGGCACGCTGGATGTCGTAGATGGAAATGTAATCGCCAAAGACTGCCCGCGTGTTTGCGTCCGTCTTCTCGATGGGCGTGCCGGTGAAACCGATGAAGGAGGCGTTGGGCAAGGCGTTCCGCATGTGCCGGGCCAGGCCGTCGATGAGGTCGTATTGGCTGCGGTGCGCTTCGTCGGCGATAACGATGATGTTCCGCCGTTCGCTCAAGCAGGGCATCCGCTCTCCCCGCTCGGGCAGAAATTTCTGGATCGTGGTGAAGACCACTCCGCCGCTCGCCACAGCCAGCAATTCGCGCATCTTCTCACGATTCGCGGCCTGCACCGGCGTCTGGCCGAGAATGTCATGACAGCGCTGAAATTGGCCGAAAAGCTGGTCGTCAAGGTCGTTGCGGTCGGTCAAGACCACCAGGGTCGGGTTTTGCATCGCGCTCTCGCGGATCACGCGGGCGGCAAAGAACAGCATGGTGAAACTTTTACCGCTACCCTGCGTGTGCCAGACAACTCCCGCACGCCGGTCGCCCGGCTTGCCGCCATGCATGCGACCGGCCCAGTAAGTGCCCGCACTCTCGCTAAGCGTCGCGCTCTTGCCCGCAAAATTATGCGGAGTGAGCGAGGCACGCAGGGTCTCTTCCACCGCCGCATTCACAGCGTGAAACTGATGGTAGCCAGCGATGATCTTGTGCAGCGCGCCGGAGTCCGGGTCCTCCTCGAAGACAATGAAATGCTGAAGCAGATCGAGAAATCGCTGCCGCTCGAACACACCGCGCACCAACACTTCCAGTTCAAGAGCCGACTTCGGCGCATCAATTTCCCCATCAATGGTGCGCCAGACCTTGAACCATTCCTGATTGGCCGTCAGCGAGCCCATGCGGGCCTGCAAGCCGTCACTGACCACAAGCAGCGCGTTGTAATGCAGCAGCGAGGGAATTTGCGACTTGTAGGTTTGGAGCTGGGCATAAGCGCTCCAAATCGTCGCATCCTCATCCGCCGCGTTTTTGAGCTCGATCAGACCCAGCGGCAGACCGTTGACGAAAATTACGATATCAGGCCTGCGGTTATGCTGACCCTCGACGACCGTAAACTGGTTCACCGCCAGCCAATCATTTGCGGCGGCCTCAGAGAAATCCACCAACTGGGCGAGATCCCCTGCAATTCTGCCATCGGCTCGGGAGTATTCCACCGGCACCCCGTCGCGGAGCATTTTGTGAAAAGCCCGGTTCGTCTGCGTCAATGACGGAGTTGCCACCAGTAAAACCTTGCGTACGGCATCTTCCCGCGCCTCTTCGGGCATTGCCGGATTCAAACGCCGGATGGCTTCACGCAAACGTCCGACAAGCAGCACATCACCAAACGAATCCCGCTCCGCCGAAAGTTCACCGGGCGCGAGCATCGGCCCGTGCAAGGCGGCATAGCCCAGTTCCCCAAACCATTGGAGGGTGGCTTCTTCGATGAGGGACTCGGAAATGGTCATGGTGCGGTTGGATCAAGCTGCCAGCACTTCTGATAGTTTGGCCCGTCGGACTTTGGCTGAGCCTTGGGCGGAAAAATCTGAATCGTCAACGGTATTGGGAAATCTGCACCAATGATTGCAGCTTCGCCTGGCTTCAAGTTTGGAAGGAACGAGGAAGCAGAACGATCAATCTCCCCGCATGCACGCTCAACGACTTCCCGGTCTAAGTCATTCGTCAGTCGATGAACAACGAGTGTCCCTATCTGGCTCAGCACTCCTTCTGTGATATCGCGTGGCCGTTGTGTGGTCAGACAAATGTTCAAACCAAATTTTCGGCCTTCCTTCGCAATCAACTCAAAGGCATCAAGCCGCGCCACGGCATCCTCACCGCCAATTTGTCGGCCAAGAAAATTGTGTGCTTCGTCGACAACGACAACGACTGGAGAGGCCGCGAATGCACCGGCGCGAGCCATGTTTAGCAGGTGTCTCCCGATCACGTTTGCAACGATCTCTCGTGCCTTGAACTCGTAAGCGACGCCGCTCAGACAGATTCTCAACAACCTCTTATCGTTAGCGACAAAGTCACCTATAGCGGTAGTAAGCGCTGGGTCAGAGGAATTGAAGACACAGGCAAACGACGGGGATGTCAGAACCGCACTGATCCGGGACATGAGAGACAGGCAGTATGAAACTTCGCCGGAATCACCGCCCCACTTGGTTGTGTCCTTGGAGCCACGAGCAGCTCCGAAGCCGTCTGGATAAACGCACTCTTGCTCGATCTGGGCAATGAGCTTGCTCACGTCGAAATCCTGACGCGGATCATCAAGTTTTGCCGCAACGCCAGCTTGCTGTTCCGCTGCAATGATCGGCCCCTTCGGTTGATCAATCTTTCTGATGATTCCTTTTGTTGCAACTGCGGGCACCAGCTTGGCAAGGCGCAAGCTACGCATGGCCGCACGCATTTTTGGTCCCTGCACTTTTCCTGCGGGCTCAAACAGCGCAATAAAGTCAGATTCCATAAAGCTAGTCGGAGGCACTGATCGTGCTTGCGAAGTCGCAGCTGTGTTGACGGGACAGCCGAGGTGGAAGTGCTCCACGACTGGTTCTGAGAAGCCTCGATACTCACCTGTCGCGTCCAATAGAATGATCTTCGTTTTGTGTTTCAGGCATTCCTCGATGATGCGTGCAGTCGTCCAACTCTTGCCACCTCCGGTTGTCCCAAGAATCGCGCAGTGTCGCCCGAACAATTTCTCCGGCCGAATAGAGACGGCACTTTCAAGAGCAACATCGATGGAGCCTAGCCGCAGTAGCACTTTGCTCTCAGGACTTCCTTCGAGTTCCATCAAGCTCGGCAAATCGGCGACAAAGTTGTGCGGAGCAGCGTAAACTCGGTCGCCTAGTCGAGGGTAGGATTCAACTCCAGCGGTTACACGTAGTGAATCCATCGCAACCGACCCAAGAAGTTGGATTGTGCCCACAGCGTCGAGGTCTATCACCTTTGAATGAGACGCATCGACAGAGTGCCGTTCAGAATCGGGAAGATGGATTTCAACCACCCTTCCGAGCAACAGATTGATCTGCCCTTCAATCAGCACGAACTCTCCGACCTCGCCTTTCCCGTAACGTCCGCCGAGGAAATGTGCGCCGCTGGGTGACCCTGCATCATTCAAATTGAAGCGCACCGCCTGAGCAGACACGGATGACAAAACTCCGATAAACAATTCAGGACGTAGCAACCCTCTTGGGAACACTTCCTCGATGTTGAATGGCCTGCTCATTTTGTTCCCGTTACGAGTTTAATGTCACGGGTGAGGCGCTGAGCAGGAGTCAGGGATTTGAGGTCAGGAATCATTTCAGCAAAATCCCCGAAGTTGGCATTAATCAGCCACACGTCCTCTCCTTGCTTGGCCAAAGTGAACAGCATTTTCCAATACTTATTCTCCTCTTTTGGACGTGCAGTAAGATCATCGACTGATGGATTGACTATGATCAAGCGTAGGTGTGGGTTTGTTCGCACAGCGGCGAGGATCGGCTCGGACAAGTGGTCATCGTTGAAGCCAAAACCCGTAACAATGAGGCAAGTGTTAGGCTCACGGAGGGCTGAGAAGTACTGCGATACCAATTCAAGATGCGGCTGAACATAGGATTGCTGATACTTTCCCTTTGCTGGGTAAATCAGGCACGCTGAATCCGGAGTCGGTTTCTGTTCCACCTCGATTTCATTCTCCGCCTTCCTCGACCAGTTGACTGACCCATGGAGTTTATAAATGTGAAATACTCCCTCCAGCGGTGTCCCGACTTCGTCTCCCGTTGTCGGCCTGCGAACAATGTCATAAAGAAAAAAGCGCGGATCGAATTGTCGCGGCTGCGTGAATGAAAACCCATCGAGCACAACCAAACCTTGCCTTCCCGCAGCTGTCTCAAAACAAAGGTCGTAGTTCGTCGTGAAAAGCTTCAAGCGAGAATCACGAACACGGCGGCGCGATAGCCGATGAAGAAACGTGCGATGAGCAGCAAGTTGGTTTGCATCCGCGGGGTCGATAAACTCGGAGCACTTTTCTAAGATCATTTTCTTCGACGCCGTAATAAAGCCGGTTACGTCTTTGCTGGTTCTTACCTGAAGGTAGGCTTCGCAGCGGGACAGGAGTGCTTCGATGTTCTCTTTTTCAACCGTGACGTCGTATCCAATCTCGGCAATAACCTTTGCAGCTGCGGGCGAAACTGTTCGTGCGGCGGTTCCTGTCCCGGGATTGTCATTTACGCAGTAATCCCACAGCGTCGACATCGAAGGACCTTTCGTGACTGGCCCAAGCGATGTTCCGCTACCTGCAAGCACGACAACGTGCTGCATTTGGAGGGAGGAGAGAAGGAGGCTTTTGAGCTCCTCTTTGGCGGCTTTCGCGGCGGCCAAGATTCTCTGCTCTTCGGCGGGATCGGTGCCCGCTGGTACATCCGGCTTTAACTCTTTCCATTCCGCCGCCTCAGGTCCAAAAAACATGGGCTTGCCGGACGTTGAAACCACAACGGGTACGGCAGGCGGTGCTGGCGAAGTTGGTGCAGTTGGTTTGCTCATAGTTTTCTCTCAGTTAATGCTCAACTCGCCACTCAGCAGCTTCGGCAGCAGCGTGTCGCGCAGGGTGGCGAGGGTGCGGGATTGGTGGAGCGCGATGGTGCCGCATTCGTCCCACTGGCCAACAATCTCGGCGAAGCGAGCTTGGATTTCTGGTGGAGGCACAACCATAGGAAGCGCACCGAGAATTGCGGTGTTCAAATTTGGCATCGTTGCTCCCACAGCGTGGCGGACTACCCACGCGCGAGAGTCCAAGGTGCCGAGATACGAAGCTCCGAAGAATGGGTTCAAACCGCGAGGCCCGAAACGAACGCGAAGGCAACCAGTGCCACAAAGCCAACCGTTTTCGCTGCGACGAATTAACGCGCGGCGCTCGACGTCTCCGCGACGGCTGTAAACCACATCACCAGCCTGCACCCGATACACCTTGAGCCGTTCTGCGTCCTCCTCCCGAATGCGGGCGATTGAACTCGTTTCAATTCGATTGTCCCGCAGGTCACTCGGCATGATTGAGGGAATGCCTTCATCGACATAATCCGACGCATGGAGCTGCGTTCCAAACGGCCCGGTTTGGATGTTGCCTCCACCTTTCTCGCAAATTTCTCCGAGAGTAGTTGTAATCCAGCCGTGCGGGATATGTCCGAGTTCCGTCTCATCAAACGAATCCGGAAACAACGCCGCCGTAGCCTCATCCATTCCCACAGGCTGGCGGCCATCAATTTTGGCACGGACGGGGTCGAAATTAACGAACCAGCTCTGGAACAGCGCCCGCGCCATCGCCTCTAGCGTCGCGTTCATCCGCCGATTCAACTCGATCTTAGCCGAAAGAGTAAAGTAGGTGTCACCGATGAATTCCTGGATGTTGCGTTCGGGGACAGGGAGCAAGAGCTTGTCAAAGTCGCCTTTCTTGAAGTGAGGAATGAGCGTACCGACATGCATTTGAGATATTTTTTCTTGAACAGCCTGCGAACGTAGGACTGCGAAGAGATAATTTGGATATACGCGTTTCGAGTTGGCACGAACAGCAACCATGTCCTGTGCGATACAAAAATCAACAGGGTCAGGAACCAAACAAACACGGCCAGGTGTCGCTTTATTCACGAAGATTATGTCACCTGGTAGCGGATGGCCTCGAAACCAGTTGCTGTATGTCTCATGCGAGACAAATCGTACTTTATCGTATGTCGGATAAAGCTGTTCGTTGCGAATGCAGTTAGTCGCGATGAGCGGGATGCCTGAATCTGCTGTGGGACATGTCTTTCCCCGGTTGTCAATGACCACGGAAAGTAGTTCGGAGAATGGGTATTCCTCAACAGTCATAGCCAAATTCCTTAATGGTTTCCCGTATTGCCGCCTCCAGCCGCGCGGACTCCTTGAACTGTTCCTGCAGTTCCACCACTAGGCGCGTCATCTTCTCATCAAAGGGCTCTCCATCGTCTTCAACCTCTACAGCCCCAACATAACGACCAGGCGTAAGCACAAAACCATGCGCGGCAATTTCGGCAGTAGTGGCGGATTTACAAAATCCGGCGATGTCCTCGTATTCGGTCGCGCCGTTGTCTCCTCGCCAGCGGTGATAGGTACCGGCGATTTTATCCAAATCGGCATCGGTCAGCTCGCGGTGGACGCGGTCGATGAGGGTGCCGAGTTTTCTGGCGTCTATGAACAAGGTGTGTTTGCGGCGGTCGCGGAAGCCGCGTTTGGTGTCGGCTCCTTTGTTTTTTGTCAGGAACCACAAGCAAACCGGAATCTGCGTGCTGTAGAAGAGCTGGCCGGGCAAGGCCACCATGCAGTCCACGAGGTCGGCCTCGATCAGGGCGCGGCGGATATCGCCCTCTCCTGACTGATTGGAAGACATGCTGCCATTGGCCAGGACAAACCCAGCCATGCCCTGGGGCGCAAGATGATGGATAAAGTGCTGCACCCAGGCAAAGTTGGCATTACCCTTGGGCGGGATGCCGAACTGCCAGCGTACGTCGTCGTCCTTGCGGAACCAATCCGAATCATTGAAGGGCGGATTGGCCAGAACATAGTCGGCTCGCAGGTCGGGATGCAGGTCTCGGCGAAAGGTGTCGGCGTGTTCGGGACCAAAATCGGCTTCGATGCCGCGCAGGGCCAGGTTCATGACAGCCAGACGTCTGGTGGTAGAATTGCTCTCCTGACCGTAAATGCTGATATCCCCAACCTTGCCGCCGTGGGCTTCCACGAATTTTTCGGACTGCACAAACATGCCGCCAGAACCGCAGCAGGGGTCATAAATGCGCCCTTTATAGGGCGCGAGCATCTCGACCAGACAGCGCACGACACAGGATGGCGTGTAGAACTGCCCGCCGTTCTTGCCCTCGGCGCTGGCAAAACGGGTCAGGAAATACTCATACACGCGTCCGAGCAGATCCACTGAACGGTGCGTTTGTTCGCCCTCGCTGGCTGCCGTGAGAGTGATGGTGGCGATCAGGTCGATGAGTTCGCCTAGGCGATGCTTGTCGAGACCGGGCCGAGCGTAATCCTTGGGTAACACCCCTTTCAAGCGCGGATTGTCACGCTCAATGGCGACCATGGCATCATCCACGATCTTGCCGATGGTGGGCTGTTTGGCATTGGCCTGGAGATGGGACCAACGGGCATCCGCCGGAACCCAAAAGACGTTCTCAGCCTTGTATTCATCAGGATCTTCCGCGTTCGCGCCCTCGTAATCGCCCTCACCGGCGATCAGCTTTGCTCGGTGCTCTTCAAAAGTGTCTGAAATATATTTCAGAAAGATCAGTCCAAGGACAACGTGCTTGTATTCCGCCGCGTCCATATTGTTGCGCAGCTTATCGGCAGCAAGCCAGAGCTTGGCCTCAAAACCGAGATTGGCAGTGGGTTTGGTGTCATTTTTTTTAGGGCGAGCCATGAAAATCTAATCTCCGGGAATAAATACTATTCGAAACAAAGGCGGCTTCAAAGCCACCACCTGTCAACAAAACTTTCAAGGCCATATCGCAGAGGACATGTATGACACAAGGCATAATTTCGATGAGTTGCAGACTACGTAGGCACTTGCCCATCCTTGCCGGAGTATACGTTGACTGTACGGAAAGGGACCATACCAACTACGATCCCTCCCACATGTCGTGACACCTCAAACCAAGCATCTGGAGCACTTACTTCAAAGACTGTATAAGCTCGTTAGCCTCACTACCTTGCAACTCTTGTACACTTTTGCCAAACATTTGCATGGCAAGTGAATGAGCATCTGCTCCTTTTCTCTCAGCCAGACTATATATCAATTCTGACTGTTTAGCTGATAAAGGCTTACTACCGCCACCATTCAGAGCTTTCTTTTGTGAAGATTGCTGACTCTGAGCCATAATTTCAAAATCAGCATCAATCACTTTATTATCTCTGCTTGGTTCAATGCTATTAGAACTATCGCCTAAAAGAGACTTGATATTATATGCATCAGACATAACTCTCGCCTTAGCTCGTGAGGAAGCTACGCGTATAAAGCTTTCTGTACAGCCACGTGGGACATTGTTGGGATTAGCATCTCCAATATCTTTAAACACTCTGCCATCCTCTGTCGTCAGCTTTGCTGAAAAAATAGCTGTGTTACCGTTGGATGCATCAGGCAGTTGAATAGGATCAACAGCTAAACTCATCATGCCGCACTGATGTGCATAATCTAGGGCAGCTTCATAAGTCGCTACACCTTTACCATGGATCTTAAGAACCTTTGATTGATTGATCTTGGGTAAGTTCTTTTTATCAGACATTACAGACCTCTTTAACAGTTAATTGTTAATAAAAAATACTAGCAGTACAACTCTACTCGATAATAGAAACATCTGAAATTGAGACACATATATCCCAGTATTTGCTTGGATATAAACCTGGGTTTTAATCCATCACAAAATAAAACTCTTATCAGTGTCTCACTTAGACTTCACCCTGCTAGATCCACATGTCCACGCACCTTTTACTTTCCTCTCTTTGTCTCTCTCTTTGGCTAGATAACTCGCCTGATGATAACACTTGTCTATCTGCTCAGACTCCGAAGCATGACCTTTGCGTACCATGATACCGTTCTTGTTAGGCACGCCATTACTAGACTTGTCGCAATAATGAACTAGCCCTGGTTGATCACTGCCAATGGTACGACTCCATAACTCTTCAGCTTTTTGCACTATCGGATAGTATTCACGCACAGCGTTACCATTTGCTAATAACAAATGATGATAATGTGGATGTTCACTGTCTTTCTGCTCTCTAGCCCATATCAACTGAGGATCCACGTCATGCCCACCTGCTACCTTTTTCCTACCTAGACTTCTTTTGAGGTTATAGTTGAAATCATGTATATGCTCTGGAATAGGTGTTACTGATCCATCCTGAGGATATCTCAGGTCAAACCTAACTTGTAACACTTTAGAGTGTCGATTAAACATGTCTTTCATGTTGCTGTCATACTTTTCTAATATCTCTGTCTTGCAACCTAAACGTTTCTCTTCATCAGTGTTAATAGGATGATCATTAAATGAATTGTCGTAAGTGATGGGCATAGACTTATCCTCATTGTTTTAATCTTGATTATTAATACTTGAATATGATATGTGATATTGATAATTAACTGTTATTGATTTACAAACTATTTATGTTAATGATTTTAGTAATATTTATACTATTATAGGTATTACCTTAATCCTAGAAATATGCACAACAAACTTATAAAAATAAACTTGATTACAAAAAGTTAACAACGGGTAGATTCGTTATATTATAGTTGGCGGAATATTTTATTACACAAGTCAATCATGATGTAGACTATCATCCTTAAAAGAGCTTTCACGTTTGCTTCTTTAATAGCACTGTCTTGCATCTCGATAATTGAAGACTCCATAAAAACAGTTTGTTCTTAAACGCCTACTCATGTCCCTGGATGTTCTTGTGCAGCCACACCTAAAACACAGGAGCATGGGACTTCTCGACTATCTCGGATAGATCAGGCCAAGGCGGTGCACGCAATTGCGCAACTTACTGAACCCCTCCGACAAGCTAATGGCAACGAACCCAGTCACCATCTTTCAAAGAGTTCCAAACCATCAGCTACGAGCACGCGGAAGGACAAGTTCGCATCGCCTTTGCTAGCTAGTCTAATAATATGAAATTTAACACTTTTTCGAATTTCCAGAAAATTTTACACCGCTTTTCCGGTGCTTTTCAGTGAAAAACCTCCGTATTTGTGTCCTTAGTGGCAGCAAAAGCCATGTCCATTTCGGCAAAAGCCCACCGAATGGCGTAGCTTTTCGTTGAAAGCTGTGGATCAGCGCCCCCATGACGCCAAAACGTCGGCACCCTAATTGATGAGATGGCCAACAGGAGTTTTTCAATTCACGAAATACGTCAACGTCATCGCCCGGATGCGGCTGGGCGAGTATGACCGGGATATTGCCCGCGTAGGCGCAATTGGACGACCTAAATCCGCTCAGCTTGGCGTCCTGGCGTTGGAGCAGGGCAGGCTCGACCTCAGCCGACCTCATCTGTCCAACGATGTCCTGGAATCTCTGCTTCAGCTTCTAAAAAGCACACAACCATCGCAGTCCCTGGCAAAGCCTTTTGCCAACCAGATCAGCACGTGGGCCGACGAGGGGATACAGATCACGACGATCCATCAGGCTCTGGTAGAACGTTACGGCTTCACGGGAAGCTACGACTCGGTACGACGCCTACTCAAGACCCACCAGAAGTCAGCACCGGTAGCCACCGTCTTCCTTGATCATCCCCCAGCTGAGACCGCCCAGGTCGACTTCGGCGCAGGTCCCGTCATCATCGATGTCCACACCGGCGAGGTCATGAAGACGTGGTTCTTCGTCATGACCCTGACATGCAGCAAGCACATGTCCGTCGAACTCGTCACCAACCCGCGCTTGGAAACCTACCTGGGCTTGTCATCGGCGGATCTTTGAGCACTTCGGCGGCACGCCTCTCGGGATGGTCACCGAAGATCCCAAGTGCGACATCACCTGCGTACGTTACGAGTCAAAAGTCCAGCGGGCCTTAGACAAAAACGGGGCGCCTCGATGGATGAGGCACCCCTTGAGTGGCTAAACATATATCCGTAGCACTACACTCCCCGGTAGTACGTCGCTTTGCCAATACCTTCCTTTTTCACACGCCCGCACCCTACGAGCTTACGAAGAATTCCACCAAGCTTGTCAGCCTTGAGGCCTGTCAATTTCTCCAGATCCGTCCGGGTATGCTTGTAGCCAAGCAAAGCCTTGCACACCTTTTCCTCGTCGGGTGACAGATCATCCATCTCTGACGGATTACCCACTGCGTCGGCAACATCTTCCAGCTCTGATTCGTCCCGCCCATCTTCAGGCAATATGCTGGGTGTGGGAATTAGAGAGCCTTCAAGCCATCGCCATGTTCCATTCTTCGGCAGGTGATAAATTATGAACCTATCACTAACCCCACAAATTTTACATTTCTCTACAGTAACTCGTATGACTGGTCCGCCTTCGTCACAAGCATCTTTTAATTTGATGTTATCTTGCAACAAACTGCGAAGCTGCTTGCGTCCCTCTAGTTTAAATACATTCTGAGTCAAATCCACAAAATCTGTAGGCCCTTTGTAGTTTATGCCTTCTTTGTCAGAATGATGCACAATCATCACAGCAATTCCATTAAACTTTAATTTTGATATAAATTTGTTCAGATTATCTGAGCCATACTTTCCAGCCTTTGAATCCAAAGATTGCAAATTATCAATAATTAGCATTTCTGCTTTTATTTTTTGCAGCTTAGGTATGAGAACATCCGCATATTCAGAATCAAATCTTTTAAAATTTCCGATAGGAGGCAAAATGTGTAAATTTTTACTTGCCAATTCTGCTACTTCTAGTCGATTTTGGAGAAGTTGATCGCAACGCTTCTTTTTATTACGTATTGAATTTTCCCCATCCATAATACATACTACATGAGGACGCAAAGCAGGTATTCCAAAAGCTGGAGTTCCAGTAGATAATCCTACCGCAACCTCATCTATAAACCAAGTTTTTGCCACATCAGTAGGCCCCCAAATGCCAGACGCATTATCGCGATTAAAGAATGACTCAAGTGTAATGGGCCCGTCATCATCTCCCGCATCGGGGATATCACCAAGGCGCGTGAAATTAATCCCGTCTTCGCTTTCAAGGTCCAATACTGCATCTTCAACTGCATCAGCGACAAGGCCAATAGTGTTCAACCATTTCGGATAATCTGGTATCGGAATGGAGTTGGCGCATAGGTCGCGTGCAAATTTTGATGGCAGTTCGATGTCGTCAAGGCACACCGCTTGTTTCCAGAGATCTCTTTCCCAGGAAGCACTATTTGTAGGCACCGATGAGCAACAAGCACTAACAGTTATGGGCCGCGGGTAGACGCTCACACTCGTGGCCCCATTCTTTTCACAGTGCTTTGCCCAATCAACAACTCCCCTTAAGCCATCGGCGGTAGGCTCGGGAATAATCACAACTGGATGCCCCGCAAGATCTTTGAAGTCTAAGGCTGCAAGAGCGCTCGCGCCACCATAGCAGCCAGAAACAATGATGTTTGTATGATCAAGGAGGAGAGATTCTCGAGCGATAGCCCTAAACTCTTTGGCAATCCGCATGTCATGTATGAGCAATACTGTAGCGCTTCCATGCTGAGCCATCATAACGCGTGAATATAGTCTAGCAGGCACAGCTGTTGCGCCGATTTTTTGAGCAAACGTACCGTTTATTTCGACACGACTCGCGATCAGAAAGAAGTTAAAAAGTGGATTCGCAACATCTACGTAGTGGAATACAGCCTGTTCTCGAATCCCACGGAAGTCTTTCAAGTATTCCGTATCTTGCAGCTGATAGACATGTTTATCAACGGTGAGTCGATTTGGAATATGCTCCTGAACGCTTGTATATGGACCTGGAACTGTAGATGAGTACGCCAGCTCGACAGGGTACGTGCGGAAGCAAAATTCCGGTTTTATGCCAAGCAGATGACCAACAATGAGAGCTGCTTCAAGCGGACTTATATTTAGCATCGCTGAAGCTAGTGAGAGGACAGAATCGAACTTATTACCATTCCATGAGATTCGTCCATCTCTATCAAGCCAATTTTCATCGGAGCAACCGCCAAGTTTTGCAAAAAGTTGCGCGCGGTTATGTTCAGTTAACTTAGAGAATTCGCATTCGACTAGCCCTTTATAGATGCCAGCTTTTGTGCGTGAGCGAAGATCCGAATGTAAATCGAGAGAATTGCACTTTCGTAGCAAATGTTTAACTTCAGAAGAAATTTTCAATTGCGCGGAGGGGATGTCCCAAGAGTTTGCAGTATGACTATCAGACTTGTCTGGGGCATAGTTTTGCCCGAAATTATGCAAAGCATCACAAAGCACTGAATGACTTATTGGCTGAGGTAGTGACAAAGTGGAGTTTATGGGCGCGACGTCAATGACAGGCGCTTCCATTACCGGATCAGTCACGCCAAACATGTCAGACACCGTAACTGGACTTCCCGTCGTGACTGCACGATCAATCAATTCTTCAACGCAACATGAGTTCATGATGAATACCTCTTTTGCAAGTGATTTGGCCTGAACCAAATCACTTGCGGCTTATAGTTATGGGATAAATGTCAACTCTACACTATACGCGATGACAGGATTAATGGAAATTTTAACCTCAGACACTTTTTTAAGTGAATTTTCTGAGGCGCTTAATACTTCAACAACACGCTGAGCAAGCCCTTCAACAGCAGATTCTTGAGGCACTAAAGCGTTAAAACAAGCATCGTTCTTCATAAACAACTCCGTTATGTTACAGGTTAATAGACTGAGGCTCTTATCGGCATGTATGGACCTCGGCCTATGAAAATTCAATTCTGTGTGCCTGCATAAAGTTGGCGATGTCTTCGAGCGAGTATCGAACTGCGCGACCAACTTTTATGTAAGGAAGTCCCTTTCTCCGGAGACGGTGTCCGCGTAAGGTGTGAACGCTCAGGCCCGTCAATTGCGCCGCTTTTTTTTCTGAAACCCATTGTTTTTCAGCGACGCTTGATGTTTGAAAATTTTTAAAATTCACGATAACCCCCCATTAATAGTAGACTTTTCTAATGTTGCGAGGCCAGTATCGGCTCTCTGGTCAGGGCTATGGGGTAAATTCGAATATAATGTCATGGTTACCAAGCAACAAAGTTTGGTATCCTGTGGATTAGGACTGCCTGCTGGAAATGTTCGTTAATGGGTAAAAAAAAGAGGCCTCCGCGAATGCGGAGACCTCCGGGGGTAATTTTGAGGTAGCGAACTGTCACCGTTTATTGATGATCTGCTGGCTGTTAAGTTTCATGAACAGAGAGGCCCAAGAAACTTCAGGTTATCACGGCCTCGGGGAGGTAGGTTGCGGGATGGGTAATAAGGACTCAGAAACTCGCCAAAAAAAACGCCGAAGCTTTGCGGTGGTGTTTCAATGGATGGGGAGGCGGGTGTGGGTTTTGGAAGCCAAGCGCCTGATTAGCGCAATGTTTTTTTGCTTTTGGAAGAGCTAGGTTGATCATTCCGAGGTTGGAAATAGGGTTGGAAAAAAGAAAAGGCTCTTACGGAGATTGTCCGTAAGAGCCTGATTTTCTTTGGTAGCGGGGGCAGGATTTGAACCTACGGCCTTCGGGTTATGAGCCCGACGAGCTACCATGCTGCTCCACCCCGCGCCATGTGAGAAGAGCTTTCTATGTAGGTTTACAATGCTTGTCAA
>Ga0265295_1005019_pt1 | contig 17318 bp, 31 predicted proteins | sample Munlansysbiofilm_FD_192503 | JGI IMG/M metagenome (GOLD analysis project Ga0265295, IMG submission 192503) | Leachate microbial communities from a municipal landfill in Southern Ontario, Canada - Methane capture system biofilm | ecosystem: Engineered > Solid waste > Landfill > Unclassified ...
AGATCAGTGATCTTCCTCTCTCCCATCTCAGTCATGACTTCCTTGGCCTTTTCCTTGTGGGCCTTGGATGACATCACCAGCGCTCTTGCCTTCTCCACATCGATATCCTCTGTGGTTTCCTTGACTTCTTCCTTCGCCTCTTCGACCTCTTTAGGCTTGTCTTCTTTGATAGTGGTCTCAACGGCATTCTCCAGTTTCCCTACAGTAACTGCCCCGGTCGGTGCAGGCTTACCTGCGAGTAATGCGTTGTGGGTCTGCATCTGTTCTGCTATGGCGAGTAACGCCTCCATGATTCCAGGTGCTTCAATTTTTACAGTGATTTCCATTTGTTTTTCCTCCTTAAATTTTCGTGCTATAATTGTGCTAGAAACATTTCCATTGGGGCCTGGCAGGGCTCCTTTTTCTTTGGGTTTTACCATGGTAGAATTCCTTGAAGCGCATATCCGGCTCCAAACATCATCCAGGTAAGAATAATCAGGAAAGGTGCTGCTACAGTGTATTTCAGTGCTAAGATCAGCAGCTCTTTGTCGGTCAACTCTTCAGCGAATAACACTTCACGTTTGATGAATCTCCAGGTCTTCATTCCTCTTCCCCCTCGATTGCTGTATCTTCCATCAGGTCTTCCAGAACCTCAATTCTTGCTCTTAGGCGCTCCGCTTCAATTGTTCCAAACTTAAGTAACTTCTGACGGACAGATATCTCTTCTTTCGCTTTTTCCAGTTTGGCAAATGCCTGGTTATACCTCTCTGTCTCTCTTTTATGGAGCGCTAAGAGAGTGTTTTTTGTGGTTTCTTCATTCATTGCTCTTCCTCCTCCGGATCAATCGCCTCAAAAAAAGCCACGTCCTTAAGGTTTTCAATACTCGCCCTTACTTTCTCCTGTTCTTCTACTGAACTTAATGGTTCCATTTCTGCGATTTCAATAATGTAAGTTCCTTTTAAATCTTTAAAATCCATTGTTTATTCCTCCTCATACTTTTCAAAAAACTCATGGAGTAGTATCAGCGCTTCTGAGAGTTTCTTGAGTTCTTCTCTTGAATATTGGCGCTTATGTGTTTCGCCAGCCGCAAAATCTGCCACATGCTTGAAAGCTTCTTTTATACCTGGGATGATTTCCTTGATCTCAAAGAAATCCTCTCTTACAAGTGTTATGGCCTTGTCTGGTGTTTCTATCAGTTTTCCGTGCTTCCTACCTAGATACCCCAAAGGATTATCTCCTAGGTATCTCCCGGTAAACTCGGACTGATCTTTCTTTGATGTGACTCTGACCTTTGCACCAATCTTCATCTCTTGTCTTCCTCCTCCGGATCAATCTCTTCTTTGACCCACTCAGTAAGTCTCTTGTAGCCTAGACCAGTCTTTCTCTTGTTTTGATATAGATACATGGCCAGCTCCTCGTCTGATAATCTTCTGATATACTCCGCTCTATTCATCTTCGTCCTCCTATATTTTTGGCATTTCTAATACGTAATGCTGACAATGGGTAACTTCCCATTTGAGATCTTCAATGATGTCTCTTAATCTCGCTTCCTGGTAATTTCCGAGCAGCACCGTCTCTCTTTCAAGCTTTGCTAAGATATTGGCTGTTCCGTCTTTAAGCAGAAGCACCTTGACGTGTTTTACTTCAAGGATTTCGTCACCTCTCTGAGTTTGAATCCACATTTACTCTTCCTCCTTTTTATATTTCTTGGCACCGTCTTGAAGCACAGTCAGCAGTTCGTTCGACAGCTCGATTAGTGTGGACTGATACTTCGCTGTAACCTCATAGGCTTTTCCGCCTACACCAAGTTCTTCGAAGATGAGAGCGAGATTGATGTCTAAGCCCTCGCTTCCGATTTCATGTTCCAGGACCAGCAGCTTTACTTTTTTCATGTGTATACTCCTCCTTGAATTAATATTTTTATGACTATGGCTGTGCAGGCCACAAAGATGATGAGCTTTGAGAGCCAGAGCAGGTATCTCACTGTCTTCATCGGCGCTTTGTCAGAAGCTCATAAGCAGCTCTCGTCTTGTCGTTGATCTCTACTCTATGGTTTTTAATGTCTTGAACCTCTCGTCCGTCAGCTAAAATGTGCTTTACCATATGACCTCCCTCCTCGTAGTGATATGTCATGGCAGCTTTTACTTCTTGTTTAGTCAGCCAAGAATTCACGAATTGAGCGAGCAATTTCTTCAGTATCAAGTTTGATCTCAGTGCTAAGACGACCTACTTTCGAGGGTTGTGGTATTTGAGACTGCTCCAAGCTACTCGTTAAGGGGGTAACTCGGACATTTCCGTTGGGTAATTTTGAAAATTGCATATTCCCAATCTCAAAGGTCTCTGAGGATGCTATTTGAACCTTTACCTCAGAATCATTTCTAGACTCCAGGTTACTCGCAATAGACTGAAGTTCTTTTTTGATTTCACTAAGTTCAGATAGTATCTGTTTTAATGTTTTCATGTCTTTTCTCCTTTCTTTTATTTCTCCTTTCGATATACTGGATATAGAAAGGAGGTGATTTTAATGAATGTTAATGATGTAAAGCGTATTGTTGACCATGTTGCAAAACAACTTGAAATCGAATCTGTATCGGATATGACGGTAGATCAATTGAATGTTCTCATTGCTGAATCAATCTATACGAGCATCACATCACGAGAGTACGCTGACCAGATCGATAAAATGCTAGGAAACATTCTCAGACGACACACTAGGGGGATGTGATGCTCTTATCTGTTCATTAAATCCCTGACAATTCCGGTCAATCCTATTGATGTCGTATTTGCTTCGACACTACCTTTTTCAATGGACTCCAGGTTACTCGCAATAGACTGGAGTTCTTTTTTGATTTCACGAAGTTCAGAAAGTATCTGTTTCAATGTTTTCATATGTTTCACCTCCTACTCGAAAATACTGATCTGATTGACCTGTCTGTCCAGCTTGATGACTCTTATGGACTCATCTATGATGTTCAGACTGTCCTTGAGCGTTTCTACAGGAATGTCCTCCCACTTGGTAGCATCCAGTTTCAGCAGCACTCTCTGTTTTACGAGCTCATATTCGTCCTGAGTTGCTCCAACGCCCAACCGGTTCTTGATGTACTGGCTGATTCCGAGCTTATGCTTGTGAGTAGGCCTGTAGTATTCATCCATAACACTGGATATCTCATCCGCTTTCCTCTGGAAAATGTCCTCAGCAATTGTTTCTATTGATGCTTTCATTTCAGACAGTGGTATTCCGCTTGCAATATGCTTTTCCATAGCGTGGAACTTCTGGATGTACTTAGCAGTGAACTGAGTGCCTTTTCTTCCGGTCATCTTATGTGCAAGAAGCTCACAGCCTTTCCTGGTAATCTGGTAGTTTAGAATTTCTTTGTTCTGCTCACTGAGATAAGAAGTTTCTTGAAAGAAATCGGACAACGCAAAATTGCTTTCTCCTCCATCAATCAGATATTCAATGTGCTTTTTGATCTTTCGAGTTAAGTCAAAGTGATTTACCTCCATCATTTCTGCAACTTCTCTGCTGTCCAAAGTTTGGTCCTGAATTTTTAGATCATTCATTTAATTTCCTCCTTATGTAAATTTGTTGATATACTAGATATAGAAAGGGGGTGATTATATGGATAAAGAAAGAATTGCTCATGATCTTGCTTTAGTTGCAGCTAAAGCAATAACTGAAGATGTCGGAGACAATCAGATGAAATATGGATATGGTGATTACATATCCCATCTATTGCACAATTACACACGAGCTAAGGAACAGATTTTAGATGAGTTTGAAGACTAAGATTTTTCTTTATTTAGTTCATCAACCACCCGTTTTGCCACAGCTTCAGTGTTGAGGTGAAGCTGGTCAACCGCTTCGCTTGGAGAATCTTCAGGCACTACAACAACCTTCTCAAGTGAAAGAGACACTCTCTCAAGTAACGACTTCGCCTCTGCGATAGTAAGACCTCTCAAAGTCTTTGCTATTTCTGAGGCTTTTTCAATCTCGTCTTTTGCAAACATAGGGGTAATGATTTCTTCGTTATCCCATCCTCTTCTTTTTGACATTGCTGCATTTTCTATATTCATATTTTTCACTCCTCTTAGTTCAATCCTTGAACAAGCAGTCTAAATGTTTCTCTTCCTTTTGGGGTGATCATTGTTTGAGTTCCGCTCCATCCTGTCTTGTTGTTGATGCTTTCTTTTATCTCAAACAAACCATTGTTCTTATCTGCATATGGTGTTAATTTACCCTTACCATCTCTGTAGATGTACTTCTTTTCGATAAGGAAACTGATAAAAATTTTCTCTTTGACTTCATACATCTTCGCGGTGTCTCTAAAACTTGTAAGAAGATTTCTATCTACCATTTCATCAAAGTACTCTGCCTTTGGTGTCATGATCTCCGTCTGAGTAACCAGATTTGAATTTACGAGCTTTAGGTTATTGATGGTTTCATCTGCGATCCTCAAGGCTCTTGCCATAATCTTTTCAGGTGAGTTGTATTCTTTTTCCACGGCTATGAAATACTGTCGGGCTTGTTTGCCTTTTTCGTTTCGCTGGATCATTGAGATTTCTTTGGCCATGTCTAGTTTGAGTGCGTGGTTAATTTGTTCATAAGTACGCGCTCTTTTTTGAGCGTCTACTTCTTCAGTTACCTCGGTGTAGTCTTTCCCGTTTTCAAAACCATACTCTTTCATTCTTTCAAACCATGTGTCATATCTCGTTCCAACTTCTAAAAACTCGTGAAGATCTCTTCCTGAAATAACTGGTTCCATCTGTTCATTTGTTTTGATCGGTATTAATTCGTTCATTTAGTTTCCTCCTTTGTTTCCTGTGATTCTCCTTATAGTTTTCAAAAATAAACACACCTAATGAAACTATCGCGTCGTCACCTTCATCGTTAATTGCTATTTGAATTTCAAAAGTTGGTGATATATTGACAGCTTCTGATGAAGCAAATTCAGTATTTTTATCAAATTTAATCTCTGTAATATTATAATTGTTAAATTGAAATTTCATTATGCAGCAACTCCGAGTTTGTTATTATTTTCAACTAGTGTATATTCTGATTCTCTAACCGTGTAAGAAGATTCGTTAATTCGATATTCAAAATCTTGTTTAAAAATAAAAGAAGATTTTTCAACAACTTCTAGTTTTGTGATGCCCACTTCTTTTAACTTCTGCTCGATTTCGTCGAATGTCATTGATTTAAGCCTGTCTTTGACGTTGTCTATGTAGTTTTTAAGATCCATTGCACTTCACCCTTTCAATGTCTGTGATGCAAATATGATTTTTAACACATACTTGTATCTGTGTTCTAAATAATTGTGTGCCCTTAATTAGCGGTTTGCATCCAGGGACGACATAAGTTTTCCTTATAGCATCGTAAGATACGATAGCATGCATGAAGTCCATCAATTTACCGATTTTTATATCATGATATCCTGAAACTTCTGATCGCAAATATGACATGAACTCACTTTTAAACTCTAGTAGTAAATCAATATTTTCTGTCATATCAAGATCTATCATTTTAACAGTATTAATAGTTGCTTTGATAATCTCAATATCAATTTCATTGGCGCATCTAGCCCTTTTCATAAAATTAAAAGCTTGTTCTAAATCCTTCTCAAAAAAATATACTCCTGTGCCTAACCATTCGGAATCTTTTTTAGAATCAGTCCATTCATTTGTTGCAGATATAATTTCTGCGCAAGAAGTTGTTGTACCATGATAGCATATTTCATTATATACCTCTAATGACATCAGCTTCCCCTCTCAATATTTTGTAATTCAATTTTACGTGAAAATGCATTTTATTACAAGTTAAGTTTTATGTCAAGTATTATTATTCCTATAGTTTATCTTTAATATTCAACATAGTTATCAACATATAGTTGTAATGATTTGAATGATTACTACATATTGTGTTTTGAAGGCTAAATATTATGTGATAAATTAATTTATTTAATTTGAAAAGCACCCCTTTCGGAGTGCCTAATTCTATCATATTAATCTTCAAATAAACTAGTTTGCTCTGGTGAACCGATGTTCATTGCTCTGTTAAACAATTTCTCAAACTCATCCCAATTCCTTGAAGCCTTCATAATTGCTATGGTTTGCTGTAATTGATTATCGAGATGTGGAACCCCTGTATCATGTGTCAATAACTGATGATACCTGTGTTTTCGGTTCCCCTTCTCTGTTTTCGGAGTTTTCGTTTTCAATTCCTCAAGGACTCCTTCTGGTAATCTATCATAAATTAACTGATTTGTAAGTTTCCCTGCATAACCTGGCCTTTTATTACCATTTAAATTCCACTTTTTCAACCTGAACATCTGAGTATAAAAATCTTTAGGGAAGCGTTCGGTCCAAGGTAAGAGTTCAGAACTTATATATGCAGATAATATTTTTTGGAGAGAATCTTTTTCTCTGTCATATTGGAACCCTGTAATTTCATCAATAATAGCTACTAAGCCAACTTTTGCAAAAGCAGTCATTATGGTATACATTCTTTGAGCTGTTTCTTTTTGCTTTTCACTTGTGAACACATTATCTCGGGACGCATCCACATATGCCTTGCAAAGATCTACGAAGGCACTCGCGGAGATTGGAGTAAAATGTCCGCCTCTGGTATTAAGATAAGTTGGTAAATCATCTCTGTTCGCCTTATCGAGCCAATCCTTTAAATCATCAGATAAATATGGTGCAATCCATTGTGTGCTAAGGGTCCTAACTAAAGCATTACTTCCTCCCCCTTTTAATCCAATGCTTTTTGCTGCACCTCGTAATGATAGTACTCTATCCTCATTATCCATAACATAGCAAGAGAATTTCACATCAGCATCTTTATCAATAATCCAAACGCCACTATGAGTAGCTTTTCTTATAGTATCAACCATATTGACACCCCCTAATATACAATATCATTTATAGAAATGATATTCAATATTTAAAATATTGTAATTCTGTACAATCTCACTTTCGATTTGCATGTATGTAGGGTCTACAGATAAACTCTACAAATATAATTGTAAATAAAAGGGAGGCAATGTACCTCCCCCTATGTTTGATATTTGACATAAGTTGCTGATTCCATTGACTCTATTCTGTTTTTTCCTCCGGACTGCTCTCTTCCATTTTCCAAGCCAGTAGATCTTTGATTCTGTCTATGAGGTCATTTCCCATGGATCTTACAAAGGCATTTACCATCGGATCTTCAAACTCCCCCGTAAGATTCTCCATCGCCTCCTGAGCGATGTCATCAAAGTCCTCCATAAGAAGATTCAGACTCACCTTCTCAACCAGAGCCACATCCTCTTCTTTCAGCTTGAGCATCAGCTTAGGTTTTTTAAAGTACACTAGGATTACTGAGTTAACCAGGTTCTGCACCTCTCCTACCCCTAGATCACTGTATTCGTTGCCTACGTAAATTACTCTGTCACCCTCTACTACTTTCATGACTATACTCTCTCAGTAAAGTCAAGAGAGATCCACCCAGCTCCGCTTTTCAGCTTTCCCCATCCAGCTTCCTCATCCACGATCGTGAAGACCTCGTTCTTTCTGACCACAGTCCTTACCGGGTTCTTGACTCCTGGGCCTTTTCTGACGTTAAGGGCATCAGCGGTGATCCTGGCCAGGAAATTCTCTTTGCTGATCTTCTTCAGGTCATTATCGATGCTGGCGTGCGTCTGAGGCCCCGCCATGCCATCCACCAGGAGCCTTCTGGCTTTCTGGTATCTTATAACTGCGCCTCTTGTCAGAACGCCGTAGGAACCATCTACCTTTCCATCAGCTGGTGAGAATCCAAGCTTGATGAGGTTGGCCTGAAGCGTCTTTACTTCCTCCCCCTTGCTGCCATATTTGAGAGCTGGATAAGACGGTTTCGCAGCAGGCTTATCGACTGGTTTCTCAGTGAGAAGAGCCTGAGCGTCCTTCCTGACGTCGTCCATGGTCTTGCCATAAAGCTTGAACCAGTGCATGACATCTCCGTGGTTGGATGCGATTCCGAGTTTATTTGCGCCACTGTGGTCGAGGACGCTGGTTGATGTGATCCTGAAGCCATAGGTCTTGGCCAGGTATACGGTGAACTCCACGCCTGTCTTGTAGACTTCTGCGAAGTATTTCGGATCCTTGAGGTCGTCCTCACAAATCTCAAACTGGACGTATCCCATTTCATTGGCCGAGCCTTTGGGCCCTTTCCCTGATCCCCACGCTTCGATGTCGAACGGAAGCGTCTGATAGATCTGGACGTCGCCGTTCTTGTCCTTACCTATGAAGGCGTGGACGCATACGTTTCTGTTACCGGGCTTAGGCTGGTCCCAGTGATTATTGTATCGGTTTGGCCCGAGGTTTCCGTCGTCTGGGACGTATCTGGAGAGCTTCGGGTTATTGGCGCCGGTGGAGTGCCAAAGCACACCTTTGACTTCCTGCTTCACGCCTGCTTTGTAGCAGTTGTTTTTTGTAAGTATCTGTTTTCTGAGATCCATGACTATCCCTCCTTAGTAATTTCGAGTGGTAGCGCTTCTGGTTTATTGTGAGAGCTGAGTGTGAGATTGTGGACGAATGCCTCTATTAAAACTTCCAGCTCTTCCTCGGTTACGGTGATGCCTTTCTGATTGATCCATATTAAAATCTTTGACTTGGCCAGCTCGAACTTTTCTTCGGGCCGAAGATCAATTCCGATCTGCTCCACGAACTCGACGGTGGCCGCGATAAATTCCAGAAGTCTCTCCTGGTTATCCTTATCGATCTTCGAATCGAAGAAGACTTTGATTTTCGTGGCCAGGTATCCTGCGATGGCGGTAAGTATGATCATGATGTAAGGGGTGATCTGGTTCATTAATTCTTCCATGTTTTTATCCTCCTATCTGTAAAAGGTAATAAGTTACTACAGCGGTAATAATGAGAGTAATAATATGGGACTTATACTTTTCCCATACGTTGATCTTTGTTTCCATCGCGCCCTCCCGTTTTTCTCTGACCTCTTTCTTAAGGGCGGTCACATCTTGTTTGACCTCTTTGACATCCTCGCTGATCGTTGTCATCTTCTCAGCCATAACTGCTATGGATTTGGCCATTTCGTATTGCGCGTCGGTCTTGTTTTCAATCTTCTCCATCCGTTTGTCGTGTGCGTCGTATTTTTTATAGAGATTAATCACATTCTCTTTGAGCCCTGCGATTTCTCCTTCTTTACTGCATTTGTGTTCCATCTGGCACCTCCAGTGTTGTATTTTAAAAGGACCTTCCATTCCGGAAAGTCCTTACAGTAAGCTCAGTTGACGGGCAATTTTTTCAAGTAATTCATCTTTTTCTTTCCGGGATAATGTCTTGAAATCTTTCCTCTTGAATTGATCCCGTTCATTCTGCTCCTTATCTTTCTCTTCTTTAGCCTTCCATTTGATCTTCGCCACTTTCAAACGCTCCCTTCTCATCTTCACTATAATATCTAGTCAGTATGATAACGATGTTATCCCCTGTTTTCTCAGCAGATAAGATAGGATTCGTCTGAAGAATCTCAGGCACAACCTCTTCAAGGTATCCTTCCGGAAAATCTGAGAAATCAAAGTCTTCTGTCACACCATCGATTGTCACGCTTAAAACATCACCATCTATGATATGACTGATCTTCTTTTCTGATCTCTGGGGGCTTTGAATTATATTTATCACAGGAACCACCTCCCTACCGCAATGTAATCTACACTTCGAACAACGGCAGCCTGACTGTTTACAGTTCTCCATTGAGCATAGCATTGACCAGCAGGATTTGAAGGATGCGCTGCCACCATTGCCCCTACTGAGTCGTTGTTCCCATCTCTCATTGAACATGTGACCGCTGGTTCCTCCACAAAGAGCGCCGGGAAGTTTCTGACAATCGTTGATGTCCTGTAACCTCCACCACCTAATGCACTGGTACTGGAAAGGCTACCGGCGATTGAACCTCTGCAGATCATGGTTCCGTCTGGAAACTTCGTATAAGTTCCATTGGTATTCTTACCCTCTTCTATCACTCCGTTATGCCACAAAGGATTACCGTTCACTTTTGCCGATTCTGTGGTGAGATTCAGATTCTTGACTCGGATGTCCATGGCCCCCTGCTCATCCGCACCATCTCCACCGCTGACAATTATTCGGGCATCACGGTCTGTTCCTTGTCCTCCAGAATGAAAGTCAATATAGGCATATCCTATCAGATTCGGATTGCCGATTTCTAATCCTGCATTTCCTTGTAGTTGCTCCAGTAATAGTTTTGTGTCAGCACCAATATTCTGAATCAGCATGTCTCCAAACAGTTCTAACATGGCTTTACCTTCCGCGACTTTTCCGATGGCCATACTCTTTCCGTCGGCTGTGAAGTTCAGAAGTGTGAAGGCCGTTCCGACGTTTATGGTTTGAGCGGTCGTTGATATGCTGTCATCGATGAAGATCTGAACCTCAAATGAATTGTTTGTATTGGCTGCTGGTGTGGCTGCTAATGACGGCATGTAGGAGATTGTGTTCGTCGTGGCGTTGGTCCAGGTTGTGGTTCCTTTGACCCTGTAACGGAGAATAGTGGTTTTAGGGTTGACGCCGTCTATGGATGTTATGGCGGCTGTTCCTGCTATTCTGATATAAGCTCCGCGGTCGTTCGGTGTTCCGTTCGAGTTCGCTCTAAAAGCTTCGAATGCGGTTATTTTTGGCACCTCGTATGCCTTTACTGTTATGGTCGTGGATGCGCTCTTGCTGATTCCTCGGGAATCTGTGACTGTAGTGTATATAGTTATTGTTCCAGAATAAGTCAAAATGGCGGAAGTGAAAGAAGCGGAGGAGGATGTGGAAATAACGTTGTCGCCTGATTTTACGCTTGTAAATCGTGAAACAATGGTGCTGCCATATGCTCCGCCCGCAGAAAGTGTAACCCCTACTTTAGAACGGTTTTGGACATATCTTCCGCTGTAAGTGTCTACACCCGCCGTGGAAATACTGATGCTTGGAACCATGGTCGAGGTGATGCTCACCGTGAAGTTAATAACAGATGTCCCGATAAGGGTCTCACCATTCCAGGTCTCAATTAAAATTCGACCGTTTCCGGACTTTGAATTTGGGATGAGGTTAGCATAGGACAGCGGGATAGCCCAAGTGGTCGACGTCCCGACTTTTGTGGTCGTGATCTTTGTCCAGCTCCCCACATGAAAATCCTCATATACATGATGAGTGAAACTGGTAGAGGCTCGAGCAATGTTGATTGTGATTGTATCGCCAAACTTTGGAGCGGTAGTTGAAAGCGAACCTGTCGAGGCTCTTGGGATTGTAGTGAGATTTATGGTTCCTGAACCACTAGCATTCCCGGTTGGGCTTCCGGACCAGGTGAGTCCGATATCCATGTAAAAGCTGAAAGGGACGCCGTTTTTGCTTCCGTCTGAATTGTGATAGACCGTCGTTGTTCCGCTGGCGATGATCTTGTCTCCGCTGCCTCCGATGGTCGTGGTTCCGCTGGCGACCGTTACGCCGTTTATTTTTGCGTTATAGCTTTTTGAAACGCTGGATGAAACCGAATAAGGCCTGTGTAGAACCAGGCTCCAAGCTAAAACCGAGTAATTTTCGGCTATGTTTTGGGATTGCTGCGTAACGATCATTTCGACAGTTGGCGCGTTTGCTATGCCGCTTGACCATATAGCGTTTGCCATAAATTACACCACCCTTCCAAAGTCTAGGCTTCCGTTGCTTCTCGGTGTGAATGCGAAGTTTCCAAGTCGTAATGAGTTCAAAAACTCGCCGTCTGTTACATAGAATTTCGGCGGGTTGGATCCGGTCTCGTCTACTTCCCAATAGGAAACCTGAACGCCGCCTACATACATTCCTATTCGGTTGTTTTCTATCGTTAGCGTCACAGGGTTTGTGGATTCTCCAAGTACAATGGTCCCATCCACAAACCGAATATATTTTTTGATTTCCTGAAACTCCTTGTCCACCTCTCCCTGATTATTGTTAATCTGCTCGGTGAGATCAGTGAAGGTGAGGTTGAATTCTTTTGCCGTATTTTCCAGAGCCAGTGAAACCTCTTTTCTGTATTCGGTGAGATCGGTTTTCGAGGTGTAAGTTTCAGTTACTTCCTGCCTGAACCCATTGGTCGTTTCTTCGATGGTCTTTATAAGGTCCGTCGACACCTGCGTAACCTGATCGTTGACGTAGTTTTGGTTAGCCTCTGCTTTCTGATCCGTGTACTCTTTAAGGTCATTTTCTGTCTGGAACTGCTTTTCAGTAAAGCTCGTATAATCAGCTCCTACAGTAATCGTATTGTTTTCGGGATTGGTAAGATCCATATCCATTTTTCTGACCAGGTACATGTCTTCGAGCTGATGCGGAATACTGGCCACCTCGACGTACTCAAATATCCTAATCTCATCTATGTTGACGTCCATCATGCTTAAATCGACCGCTGTGAGCTCTATTGTGTTCAGGAGTAGTATTGACTCCGCTAGGGTCTGATTGGCTCGTATGAGCAGATTTGAGGGCTCTGTGACGTCTTGGAACTCCGCTTTCTTGAATATCCACCCGTAGGTGTCCACAGCTTCCTGGTTGTAGACATAATCCAGCCCGCCGTTTACGGATGTGATATCTACTCTGTACTTGCTTCCGTCCTCATTCTCGATTTCAGCCCCTATCGGAATAATGGCGGTTGCTATATCTTCACCTCGACGCTCCTGGTTAACCTTCAGGAGATTCTCTCCGAGCTGTATAACCTGCCCGCTGAGATAGCTTGAATCTTCCAGGTAATCAATATAGTTTTGGCCTCCTGTTCGTCGTATGACCAAGTACCCGCCTAGAAGTGAAAGAAGTTTATCCTCCATCTCTTTCCATGTGTTAGGGTAGTCGGAACTGGCTCGAACAATGTAATTATTCGGGTCCGTCACCGTTACATTCCCAATGTTGAACTGTTTTTCAAGCCCCGCCTGTGCGTTGTGATTGGTTATAAGCACGGACAAATATTCGGTTATGGTTCCGTTAAACTCATAAGGTCTGACAATGCTGTCGTTAAAAAGAGCAAGATCCCCTTCACATATGATTTCTTTCACGTTCCATGTGTCCAGTCCGTCATCAAGAGGGCGCCCTCGGAAAATGAGAACGCTGTCCTGATAAACCTCTATGACTGATTTCAGTTTTTTAATCTGGTTATAAAGAGGATGCGCTGGATAAATCCTGAAAGTGAGAGATCCTGCTTTATTGACCTCCAGTTTCACTTTGGGTTCATCGATTTCCAGTTCTTTCACCCGAGGGTCCCACAGGAGCTGTCCGTCCAGTTTTATTGTGTACATTTAGATCGCTCCTTCCTGGTACTCGATGCTATAAGTTGTTCCTGCAACGCCGGTGATCGTCAGCTCGTTCTGCCCTTCCACAAAGATTATATTCGTGAGTCGCCATGTCCCGGGGCTGATACTGTAGCTGTTTCCATTAAAAACAATCGTCACGGCAGCACTTACGGTGATCTCGGGAATGACTCGTTGCCGGCTGTTTGAACAGATTACTGTCACTGATCCAGACGTTCCAATTGACCCGCTTTTCACCGTCGGGTCCAGCTTGTACTTGTAAGGGTCACATACTATCTCTATCTCAAGTTTTCCGATCAGCCCTTGCCCGACAAAGCTGTTAAGGGCCATTCGTCCGTAGTAGTAATGATCCGGGTCGTCAGGCAGAATGATTTTCCTCATCCTGCCATGTATATAGGAGCTCATAGCTGAAACCAGTCCGGCTCTGTTCTCGGGAGGGACCAGGAGGTCAAACTTGAAAGTCCCTTCTCTGTCCTCGTAGGCGACGTCTCCGATTATGGCTTCCGTCAGGTCAATGGACCCATCCCCCAGAGGCTTGTCTATATATTTTGTTTTAACTTTGGGAGGTTCCATCTCTTGAGCGGTGAGAATGAGACCCCAGTCTGTATATGTGTGAATGTTGTCTATGATTAATCCTCTACCCATTTAGATTCCTCTCTCCCTTCTTGAGCTGTTTCTACCCAGCTCACGGTTTATTCCAGGCGCCAGCTGTCCTACTAATGCGCCATTGTCCATGACAATCTGCATTTCGTCTTCCAGGTGTGGAAGGTACTGAGCCAGAATTCCAATCATGGCATCTATCTTCCCCGCCAGGCTTCCGTTGTCTCCAAGGCTGGATCGTACGCTTTCGAGCTGTGAACTTGGACTGACAAGCGGATTTCCGTTCATCATGTTGACCATTTCAGGCTGTCCTGCGTCCATAACCTGCATCGATAAATCATCCATGGCTTCCACTGCTTTGGTGGTATCGGCTTTGATACCGATGGCCATTCCTTGGGGTAGCATTTTTCCGAGTTCGTCTCGGGCTTTAGTCGACGGAGAATGGATTCCAAGAAATTTCTTCATTCCATTAAAGGCGGCTTTTGCGGCATTGACTGCGGCGTTGGCCAGACCTTTGGCTGCGTTTCCGATTCCTTTTTTGATTCCGTCAATAATTGCTGAACCAATCGTGAGCCAGTTGTAATTCTTGAAAGCTGTTACTATGGCTTTAATTAAAGTCGGTATCTGAGCAATAAGCTGGGGTAAAGCCTTTATTAAACCCACAGCCAGCATTACAATAATCGTGACGGCAGCTTCGACTATCTTAGGCATGTTTCGGCTAAGAGCCTCCACAAGTTTCGCGATAATCACAGGTGCCTTTTCCATGAGTCTTGGCATGGCGCTGATAAGTCCGTTTGCCAGGGCCATCATGATTGCAATCGCGGCATCGATAAGCATGTCGATATTGTCTATCAGACTTTCCACCACCGTAAGAATCGCTTCAATTGCGGCGGGTATTAGTGTCGGAAGATTCTCGACAATACCATCAGCCAGGGTCATGATCATCTCAATGGCGACCGTGAATAAATAGGGCAGATCATCGATGAGTGCCTGGGCCAGAGAGGTAATAATTGCGAGCGCTGCGGTCAAGAGCTGAGGCAGGATTGCTGTTATTCCTCCAATAATATTCATGAGAAGATCTGACCCTATCGCGACCAGAGTCGGAAGGTTATCCATTAAAGCTGTGACCAGCGCATTGACAATCTCCCAAGCGGTTTCGATTATGAGCCCGATTTCTCCTAGCAGCACGTCTGCAATTTTGGGTATGATCTGTGCCACAAATTCTAATATCAGAGGCAGGATCTGATCAACCATTTCCATGAGCGAGTCTGTGAGCGTCGGCAAAACATCGAACAGACTTTCAACGATTTTTTCAATGACCGGTGCTAAATTCGCAATTACCCCTGTGATGCTCTCACTTAAGCTGACCGCCAGATCCTCAATATTTGCGTTTTCATCGGCTAAGCCTGCCACAAAATTGGTGTAAGCTGACTTGGCTTGTGTGATGGATCCGGAGATTGTTTCAGACGCTTCTTTTGATGTCGTACCTGTGATATCCAGCTCCGTCTGTATAACGTGGATTGCTTCATACACGTCATTAAGGTTGTTTATGTCATATTCAACCCCTGAGAGCGCTGTGGCATCTTCTAGAAGCCTTTCCATCTCTCCCTTTGTACCACCGTAGCCGAGTTTCAGGTTGTCCAGCATGGTGTAGTTCTGTTTCGCGAATCCCTGATAGGCGTTCTGTATATCGGTTATATTCGAACCCATTTTATTGGCGTTGTCTGCCATGTCAACGATCGCCATATCGGCCACTTTTGCGGCGGCAGCCGTATCGCCATCCAAAGACTGAATAAGACTGGCACTGAAGGATGTAACCTGTGCCATATACTCATTCGCTGAAATACCCGAAGTCTTGTAAGCCTCTTTGGCGTACTTCTGTACCTCATCCGAGCTGTCCTTGAATATGGTTTCGACACCTCCTACAAGCTGCTGGGTTTCGGCATATCCTTCTACGGCGCTTTTTCCGAGATCCCATAGTCCGGTTGCCAGCCCTTTAATGGCTCCACCTAACTTTTTGACTCCACCGATGATTGCCTCACTGATGAGGTTTGCCTTGATGATATCTCCAAGTTTTAGTGTCTCTTTTCCGGTGTCTTTGGCTTCTTTTCCGACATCCTCCACAGCTTCGGCTACATCCTCAGCCTTCTGACCGGTGGTATTGAATTCATCCGCCTGTTCTTCAAGCTTTCCGAGCTTCTGCTCGGTTACGATAAGCTCTCTCTGAAAGTCTCGATATTGTTCCGCCGTGATCTCACCTTTATCAAACTGCGACTGGACTTCACGCTGTGCGGTTTTAAGAACATCCAGCTTTTTTCGGGTCTGCTCGATGGTTTCATTCAGGATCTCCTGCTTCTGGGCGATGAGCTCCACGTTTCCGGGGTCCATTTTCAGAAGCGACTCGACGCCTTTAAGCTCTCTTTGGAGGTCTCTGGTTTTCGTGTTGACGGATCCGATCGCTTTCCCCAGATTGGTGGTATCGCCCCCGATTTCGACGGTGATTCCGGATACTTTTGATTTGGCCATTTATTTCACCTCTTTTCGGTTGAAAATAAAAAAAGAGGACACCGTCATGATGCCCCCTGCTTCCCGTTCTTTTTGTCGCGTAGGCGCTGTCTGTCGGGAGCAGTCTGTTTGATGCGCCATGCGTTTTCGAGATATTCCTGTCCGTCTTCTGTCTGCATAAGGTTATAGATCCTTGCATCTCTGACGTAGCAGTAGAACTCGACCATATCGAGATCCTCTATCTCTCTGAAAGTGAGCCCGGTGTAGTCGCTCACTGTCTTTTCCTGGATAGTATATATGAACCATTCATGCTGTCCCTTATTTTCCCTAGTTTTCGGGTAATAAGGGACCTCTAGTTTTTTGAGTACTGCAGGTTTCCGACCCAGTCAAAATAAGCTTTGAGAAGCCCCTGCATTTCGTCAATGTTCATGGTGTCCAAAACGAAATCGGTTGTGATCTTCTTCTGCTGCTTGTTTTTACTGAGGGCCTTGGATAAGGCTTCGGCTAAACGGGTGAATACATCACCCTCGGCAGTGATGACTTCTCTTTCTATCTTGGCCATCTCACTGATTGTTTTAAGCACTTTAAGCTTTGGTGGTTCAACGTCCAGCCGCATTCCATTCTGAAGGCGTACCTCGAAGTACCTTACATTAAGTTGTCGCATATCGAACATGGTTTATTCCTCCTTATATTAGCCTGCTGCTACTGGTATTTCCTCTTCAATGATGACTAGGGTTCCCTCATTATCGACCGCGGGATTCGCTTTGAACTCTGCATCCACAACGGTTTCAGCATCTTTTGCAAACGCAAGAGTGAACCCGGCCTGGTTCTGGCCGACAATTGAAATTCGAACGTCTCCATCGATCGGATCTTCATGCAGGAACCTGACCAGATACATTTTCCCAGACTGATTCTTTAGACCTCCGATTTTCAGTGTTC
>Ga0265295_1005020_pt1 | contig 17317 bp, 11 predicted proteins | sample Munlansysbiofilm_FD_192503 | JGI IMG/M metagenome (GOLD analysis project Ga0265295, IMG submission 192503) | Leachate microbial communities from a municipal landfill in Southern Ontario, Canada - Methane capture system biofilm | ecosystem: Engineered > Solid waste > Landfill > Unclassified ...
ACGATGATATCCAGATTCAGATAATCGAGATGCAGAGCCTTGAACATCTCTACACCGGTGAAGCCGATGTGTTTGGAAGTGATGATCAGCTCAAAATGCTCGCTGGCAAAGAGGATGAGGTCTGATCCGAAAGGGCCAAAACCCTCTACCAGGCGCAAGGGACGTCCGTTTAGAGTCTCCGGTTTGCAATAGGTTTGGTCAAATACCCCACCCACTTGCAGGATGATGTCTTCACCCAGGTGGCTTTTACAGAGTTCACAAGCTTGGGGGTCAAAGATGCCTGCCATCAGGATGCGTTTGCTGCTTTTTGCCATCTCCGGTAAAGTATTCAGGAGATGAATCAGGCTCGTATTGTCTCCCGTAGATCCAGCCGTGGGATTGTCTCCAGAATCGGAGATGAATACCGGCCGGACTGTATCCTGCAAAGCCTGCAGGATAGCCTCGCGGGGCTCCAGAGCCAGACCTGAAAAGCTGAACTGATCCAGGTTTGCGGTAAAGGCATCTGCCAACTCATGGGCATAGGACTCAGCCTTTTCCAGATTGCTCTTGCACACCACCACGCAGTTCACTCCATTTTCTGTACTATCGGCCCAGGGAAAGCCCAAGAATACTGATGCTGCACAGACATCCGGCTCAGCTTCCAGAGCTCTGGTGAGCTCCATCAATTCCCGCATGGGGGAGACGTCCGTCTCGGCTTTTTCGCCGGCAATCAAAGCCGGAATATGCACCGCAGCCATGTGGAGTGTCGCCTTTTCTCTCAGGATGGTATCTGCCATGCGGGCTGCCTGCATACCGGTTTCCCAGGCATCAAGATGGGGCGCGGTTTTGAATCCGGTCAGCCCTTGAGCTGTCTCCAGCATGGTTTTAGTGATGGTGGCATGCATATCCAGCCCACAGATAATGGGCGTGGTGGGATACTTTTCTCTAATGCTGTTTAGCAGATCGGACTCTGCGGAACCGATCTCCTTGACCCGCATTGAGCCATGCAGGGCCAGGACAAAAGCGTCAATGTTGCCTTCCGCAGCCAGAAGTTCAAAGAAGCAGGCTTTGAGCTTCAGATAATAATCCAGTTCGATCTCACCATTGGGCACGGCACGGGCAAAATTAAGCGGCACAAGGCGATACTCCTCAAGATCTTTGAAATAGTCCACGATGCCTTTGGCGAGCAGATAGCTGCCGCCCTGACTGTAAATAGCGCCTTTCTCGAAGACCACGAAGTCTTTCTCTGTGGTCACTATAGGGTTGAAGGTATTGGATTCGTGAAAGAATCCTCCCACTGCGATATTCATGTGTTCATCCTTTGTTTTACGCTCTTGATTTTCTGAGTGTCTGTGTGCCAAAAGCCTGCTTGGGCAATGGGATCACGTTCCGACAATCCTGTTGGGATTTTGGCATCGGCATCGGAAAACACCCTGGCTGTCATGTGAAATTCCGTAAAGAGCTTTGGCGCCAGAAGTTTGTCGATGCTTTTCGCATTGATACCGGCTCCGGGCATGATGATGATCCGATTATCCGCCAGAGTGGCAAGTTTGCTTAGTAATTCAGCTCCCTCACCTGCGTTCAGTTCTTGGCCGGAGCTTAAGAGCCGGTTTGCACCGCAGAAAATCACATCTTCCAAAGCCTGGATGGGATCGCGGGCCAGATCAAAGGCCCGGTGAAAAGTGAAGCTAAGAGGCTGCGCCTGCTCCACCAAAAGCTTTGTTCTGGCAGTATCTACACTGCCATCGGGATTGAGTACACCGGATACAATACCTTGTGCACCTGCTGTCTTAGCTATGGCGATATCTTCCAGCATTTGCAGAAATTCATTCTCAGAATAGCAGAAATTCCCGCTGCGGGGACGGATCAATATGTGCACCGGAATCTTCAGCAGCTCCAACACGCGTTTGATGCAGCCATAAGAGGGAGTCAGTCCTCCTGCTTCGATAGCGCAGCAAAGCTCAATCCTGTCTGCACCTGCCGCTTCTGCTGCCAGTGCTGCATCTGCACTATCGGTGCAGATTTCCAGTAAGATAGCTGGCTGGTGAGAAGCTGAGTTAGAATCCATTGATGTCATGATTTACCCCTTCATTTCTTGCTTAAAGTAATATCTGCATCGACTAAGTGTAGCGGCTTTTTGTCAAATGATATTTGTTTTCGCGTAGCGCAAGACGCCGTTCTTGCGGAAGAAAGAGTGTCTAAATATGATTTTTTACAAAGGATATGGTTTCACCGAAACGCGATCTGCGCTCCTCGCCTCTTAAGATATCGTGGAGATGACGTGGAGATAGCAGGAATAAATGCAGGAATATGCACGCCAGCTCCACTACAACAAATAGGGGAGAGCCAGGTAAATCGCTATATATAGCAAGGTGTAGCCTCCTCAATTTGTGCTGCCCAAACTACAGTCAAAGAGAATGCAGCGGTCCAAAACAGAAAGCGGAGTGCAAGATCCAAGATTTACATTGACAAAAGAGCTTTAACTTTATAGTTTGAAAACCTAAAGAAAAGTGGAGTTGAGAATGTCTGCAATAGCAATATTGGGTTGTATGTGGGGAGATGAGGCGAAGGCGAAGATAGTTGATTATCTTGGAGATACGGCTGACTACGTAGTACGCTTTCAAGGTGGTAGTAATGCCGGGCACACCATCGTGGTAGATGGCCAGAAGTTCGTATTTCATTCGGTACCTTCGGGGATCATGTATCCGGGTACAAAGTGTTTGATCGGCTGCGGAGTGGCGATTGATCCGCTCGGTTTGGTGAAAGAAATCAGGAATCTGGAAGCAAGTGGACTGACCTTCACCAAGCGCCTGTGTATAGATGAAAAGGTGGGTCTGGTACTGCCCTTGCATCAGGAATTGGATGCAGTAAATGAAGTGCGTCTGGCCTCAAGCAAAATCGGTACCACAGGACGCGGTATAGGCCCTGCTTATGCGGATATGACGGCTCGCACCGGCATCCGTCTGGGAGATCTGGGGCATCCCGCCTATCTGAAACAGCGCCTCAAAGAGCTTTACGCTTATCATGGGCAAAGCCTTGATGCCGCAGCCCTGCGCGAAGTAATGGCCCAGTTGCAGGAAGCCTGGAAAGTTTTAAAAAAGTATTGTATGTCGGTAGAAAACGTCCTCAGTGAGGCCTATATCAGCGGAGCCAGGATCATCTTTGAAGGTGCTCAGGGTACACTTTTGGACCGCACCTGGGGGAGCTATCCCTATGTTACTTCGTCAAACACGATCGTAGATGCGGTCGGCATTGGTAGCGGATTTTCTGCGCGCCTGCTGGACGAAGTATTGGGAGTTTTCAAAGCTTATGTTACCCGGGTGGGCGAAGGCCCGTTCCCCACCGAGATTCATGGTCCTTTGGCAGAGCAGATTCGCAAACAAGGCAATGAATTTGGTTCCACTACAGGCCGGCCGCGCCGCATCGGACATTTTGATGCTGTGCTGGGAGCTTACAGTGCCCGTTTGAATACCCTGGACGGCATTGCCCTTACACTTTTGGACGTGCTTTCCGGGATCGAAGATCTCAAGATCTGTGTGGGCTACAAGCTGGGAGGCAAGGTGCTCACCACCCCTCCCGCGCATCCTTTAGATTTCAATAAGATTGAGCCTATGTATCTCAGCCTCAAGGGTTGGGAAGAAGACATCACCGGCGTGCGCAGCAAAGAGGATTTGCCCGCTAACGCCCAGATCTATCTGGAAGCTATCGAAGACCTGCTGGAAGTTCCGGTGAAAGTGGTCTCTGTGGGTAAAGAGCGAGATCAAACCTTCAAAATAGATGTGTAAAAAGCATTAAAGGATCGCGAATGAAATTACGACTTATTGTCCTGTGTCTGCTAATCGCTACAGCACTCGCTGCCCAAAGCGCAGACACCCTGTTTGTACTTTCTTCACCCCAATTTACGTTGCCCATGTACGAAGCCTTTTCCCTTAATTATTTGGGAGTGGAAGCTGCAGGGCGCGGCTATACCGGTACCGGTGTCTTGGGTTCTGCGCAGGGGGCTCTGCTCAATCCTGCGATCATGCTGGTGGATTCGGCCCGTGTTTTTACCGAAATCAATATCAAACCTCCGATCGATGCCTATGGCCTCGCTTTTCAGAGTCGCTATAGCTCACCCACGCCCTTGGGACTCGTTGGTTTCAGCTTTCCCATAGGGAATAAGATTGCCGCTGCGATCATCTATAGCAATCCCAAATCCCTGCTGCTGGATGACTTTTCGATCATCATCAATCAAGGGGGAGATCTGGTCACCCGCTATCCCAAATACTATTTACATCAGGCAAGCGGGATGGCAAATTACCAGCTTTTGGATCAACTGAATCTGGGACTCTCGCTGCACAATCAGATCCACTATCTGGACGATGTGCTGTTTTTTAAGACTTTTGACCGAGTGCGTGAATACAAATATGCACTCAGGGTCCAGCCCGGACTGCTTTATCACACGAAAGATCTGGCTGCCGGCCTTTCGCTGACACTGCCCACAAGCCTGGATTGGGATCTGAAATATGCCCAGTACGACACCGTGCTTCCTCTGGAGGCCAGTGTGGGACTGAGCTATACGAAAGATCGCTACCGCTTTGCCACAGATGTCAAATACAGCCAGGACTCTGTGATTGACGATAATTTTAAAGACCGCTACAGCATCCATCTGGGCGGGGAACGTCGTGATGCCAACAAAATCCTGCGCGCCGGCTATTTTTATAAATCAAATGTATGGGATGGGCGAGTGCTACTTCCCGTAAATACCAGCGCTCAAGCCGATAGCTCGATCTGGTGGGACGATGTGGCCCAAACCCTGCCTTTGGAGGATAATTCTCAACACTTTATCAGTGTGGGATTTGGCTACTTCTTCCGGGGTGGAAATATCAATCTCTCTGGCCTCACGGCTGTGGCCTCAGAGTTCAAAAGCACTCAGATCAATCTCAGCCTCAGTTTGTTCCTTAGTTCCTTTAATCGCAAAGATTTCTTCAAGTTCGAATGAAACAGCCAAGAGTACAGATTCGCGCCATCGACAGCTACGATCTTCCCCTCATAGAAGATGCGGTGAGAGAGTGGCTTGACGGGCTCAAGGATCCCAAGCTGAGACGCAGCAAACGGGTGCTGATCAAGCCAAACGCCTTGGGCGCCTATCTTCCGGAGCAAGCGGTAACCACGCACCCAATAGTTTTGGAGGCCGTCATCCGCTACTTCCTGGAGCGCAAAAAGGAAGTCTGGCTGGGAGATAGTCCCGGGGGCACAGTTTCCGTGCAAAAGGTCTGGGAGACCTGTGGCTGGCAAGATCTGGCTGCGCGCTATCCCATCAAACTGGTCAATCTTTCTACCTTTGGCTATCGGGAAATCAAGTATGACGGGATTCCCCTCCAGGTCTCGGAAGCGCTATTCCAATGCGGCATTGTGATCAATGTGGCCAAATACAAGACACATTCCTTGATGGCCTTTACCGGAGCCCTGAAGAATCTCTATGGCCTCGTTCCGGGCATGATAAAAAGTGAATATCACAGACTCAATCCGGATACCAAGAGTTTTGCCGAGCTGCTTTTAGCACTTTACGGCCTGTCTCGCAGCAAGATCACCTATAGCATCATCGATGGCATCGTGGGTATGGATGGCGCTGGTCCTTCGGCTGGCAATCCCAAGCATTTTGGACTTCTGATGGGCTCGGATAATATCCCGGCTCTGGACACCATCGCAGCTCAAATGATGGGCTTCAAAATACGCGATGTGCCCTATCTCTGGGGCGCTTTGCACAAGGAGGGTATTCTGCCTTCCAGGATTATCGTACCCCATAGCTTTACCAATCACAGGCTGCCCAATGTGGATATCAGAGCGGTCAAAATGAGCAAGGAAGGCCTGAAATATATGCCCAAATTCATGCGCTATGCCTTCAGACAAATCTATTATTACTATCCTGAGGTGAGCGAGCGCTGTGTGCGTTGTGGGGTATGTGTGAAAAGCTGTCCTGTATCAGCCATTGCCTGGCAGCCAGATGGATTCCCGCTGGTGGATAAAGACATGTGCATCAAGTGTATGTGCTGCCATGAACTGTGCCCCACTCAGGCTATAGATATTCACAAGTCCTTTGTTGCCAGGAGGTTTTTGAAATGAAAGCAAGAGGGAAAGACACTCCCAAGGTAGTCTGGTACATATATTTACTGTTTATTTTGTTTTTGTTTTTATGGATTTCAGTGCTGGGCAGAAATAGTGCCCGCAATACCTTCCTCTTGCGAAAAAAGGTGGTGAGCATGGAGGCCGAAGCCCTGCATCTGAAGGCGGTCAACGACTCTCTGGCCAAAGAAAATCTACGCCTGAAGACAGATCCTGATGCTGCGGAAAAAGCAGCTCGCGAGCAATTTGGATTGATCAAGCCGAATGAAAAGGTCTTTCGTTTTGTACCGGCAAAGGAGCCCAAGTAATGAGTTTTGATATAGAAGGCCTGAGCGAACTGAAGCCTGACGTTATCAGCGAAATCCGCGGCTTGGTCCACGATATCTTTGAAACCGGCGACCAGAAGAGAGACCAGCATATAGACAGGCTGATTCAGGAAGTGTCCCTGCAACTGAAAGACGGTGAAATAAACGATGAGTTTTTGGCCTCGGCGGCGGTGTTTTTTAATGAAGCTTTTATGTTTATAAGCGCTCAGGATTTCTCGGGAAACAGCGATCTCTACAAGTTCTTTCGCATTATCAACCACCTGCCGATTTTGGACTACTCTCGTTTTTATGATCAGACCATGGACGTTCTAAAGCCATATTTTGAACATGATCCGAAAAATGTCAAGCTCTTTGATCGCTTGCAATTGCTATATCTGTATTCCGAAATAGGCTATGAGTATGCTGCACAGCGTCTGGCAGGAGAACTACTTGCTCAGATAGATCCCGATCAGCTCTGCTTTTATGTGATGTACCAGCTTAATAAAGCCAGGATCTTTAACGCTCATGGCGATGCCAAATCCGAGATGAAACTGATGCTGGATCTGGCCATCCGGGTCTGGGACGAAGGAGGGCCGGAAGCCACTCTTTTTGTGATGACAAACTGGCTGTTCACCCTGTCCTGGTTCAAGTCCAGTAGATATTATAAAGCGTTGCTTTTCAATCTATATGAGAAGATCCGGGGCATGGAATGTCTGAATACCGCAAGGGTGGGGTATGAACTCTTCCTTTTGGATGACAAGCAGGTCGCGCCAGCAGAAAAGATGCGTTACTTCCAGGATCTGGTCAAGTTTCACGAGACAATATTAAATTCCAGCCAGCTCCATTCCCTGCACTTTTTTGCCGGGAATTACCTGAGTGGATTTCAGGAGCAGTTTCACGATTCCATCCACAGCTTCAAATCCTCAAACTACTTTCTGCACAAGTGTTGGGAACGTCTGATCGATATCTCCAAATACCTCAGGACACATTGCGAACCCAGAGAGTACAAACTTGGCATGCGTTTCGTGGAAGCAAAATTCATGCAGCTCTCAAATCAGACCAGCTTGCGCAACAACAGCTATGTGGAAAACCTGCAGATGAACTTTGAGAAGATTGAAGAACTGTACCGCGAGGTGGGCGAGCTTTCTCTCACTGATCAACTCAGCGGACAGCGCAACCGACGCTTTATGGATAACAACCTCATGCCGATCCTGTCCCTGGCAGCGCGGCACAACGTTCCAGTTTGTTTTTCCATCATCGACATCGATTATTTCAAAACTGTAAACGATAAATATGGCCATACTGCCGGCGATTACATTTTGAAAGAACTGGGAAAAATGCTCTCCCAGACCTTCCGTCATAGTGATATCATAGTTCGCTATGGAGGAGACGAGTTTCTAATTGTGCTTTTTGATACCAATCCCGGGCATAGTAAAGAAGTGATGGATGGCTTTCGCAAAAAGGTGGAAGAACGTGTATTCCGATACCGGCGCAAGCAGATCAAAATCACCATCAGCATCGGTGCATATTGTGAGATTTTCCCTGAAAAAGTCAAGCTCAAGAACTTAAAAGAGTATATCGATATGGCAGATATTGCGCTGTACGAATCCAAAGAGGCCGGGCGCAATACAGTATCCATTCGTTCATCATGAATTTCCTGCTTGACATTTTACATAGATTTAGAATTCTTATTTCTCAAAGGAGTTTGCCATGGCAAAGATAGTAGTAAAAGACCTGCACAAGTACTATGACAACGGCTTTCATGCCGTGAAAGGCGTGAATTTTGTAGCCGAAGACAAGGAATTTATGGTCCTGGTAGGACCCTCGGGCTGTGGGAAAACCACAGTCTTGCGCCTCATCGCCGGCCTCGAAGATATTTCCAGTGGAGATATCTATATCGGCGATAATCTGGTAAATAATAAGCCACCCAAAGAGCGTGATATTGCCATGGTTTTCCAAAATTATGCCCTCTATCCGCATATGACGGTCTTTGACAACATGGCCTTTGCCCTGAAGCTGCGCAGAGAACCCAAAGCAGAGATCAAAAAGAAAGTGGAAGCTGCGGCGGCCCTTTTGGGCATCGAAAGCATGATGACCCGCAAACCTGGCCAGCTTTCCGGTGGTCAACGTCAAAGGGTGGCACTGGGGCGCGCCATCGTGCGTAATCCCAAAGTCTTCCTCTTTGATGAACCTCTCTCCAATCTCGATGCCAAACTGCGTGTAGCCATGCGTGCTGAAATAGTGAAACTGCACAAAACCCTGGAAACCACCATGATCTATGTGACACACGATCAGGTGGAAGCCATGACCATGGCAGACCGCATCGTGGTGATGAAAGACGGGATCATCCTGCAGATCGATACGCCGCTGGATATCTACAATCATCCTGCCAATATCTTCGTAGCCGGCTTCATCGGTAGCCCTGCGATCAATATGGTCACAGGCAAGCTCGTGAAGAAGGATGCCACACTGTCTTTTGATAGTGGAGACTATCAGCTCTCTCTCACCCAGGATCAGCAGCAAAAGCTCAAAGATTACGAAAACAAGCAGATCGTCATGGGCATCCGTCCTGAAGATATCTATGATGCCCGGCACGACAGCATGGCCGAATTCCCGCAAAAGTTCACCCCGATCTGTGATTTGGTAGAACCCCTCGGCAATGAATTCCATGTCGTGCTCAAAACCAAACAATACAGTTTTGTGGCGCGTTTCGATCCCAAAGAACTGCCCAAAGTGGGGAGTGAATTGCCCGTCACCGTGGATATGACGAAGGCTCATTTCTTTGATCCAGTGAGTGAACTAGCCCTGTATTGATAACTGATTATGAAGCGGGCGCTGCTTTTTATCGCATTGTCGTCAGTGCCCCTTTTGGCCTTCTGCCTGCTCTGTTCGGCTTCGGCCACTGCCTTGAGCGGGCTCAGCATACTCTCGGATTCTGTGGCGGATTATGCCATTTCTCCCGTTTTGCACTTGGATGGGCTGAGCTTTTCTTACCATCGCCCCTTTAATGTGCCGGGAATCAATGTCTTTTCTGTGCACAATGCCATCTCCAGAGGCGATTTGCACATCGCTGTGGGCAGCAGCTATCTGCATCAGCAGGATTACTCCTCGCACGATCCCTATCTGAATCTGAATTACGTTTATGAGGGCATCAGTCTTGGCGCTACCGGTCGTCTGCTTTATGACACGATCCAGGATGCTGACGCCGATTATTCCTTTTGCTACGATCTGGGCTTGGGCTATGAGTATCAGGACTTTGCCGCAGAGCTGAAAATGCTGCGCATCACGGATGATGATGAAGAGGCCAGCCTGTGCTTGATGGGGTATTTGGGTCCGGATCTGCGGGCGGCACTGGGATATTACCACAGCAAGAACTATCAGGATAATTTCAGAGTGGGTGTAAACACGGAATTAAACCAATTTTTGAGCCTGTATGGCTCCTGGCAAAACGAGGACAGCCGTTTTGGCCTGGGATTCAAAGTCAGTGTGGAGAGCTGGGGTCTGATCTACGCCATCCGCACCCATCCCAAGCTGGATGCCAGCCATGCCATCTCCCTGGAACTTGCCTGGTGAAATGGCTTGTATCCTTGCTGCTATGTTTCGGCATAGCATATGCCTACGCGCTAGAATCCAGCCCTGATCTCATCAGTCTGCCAGAGCTGCTTTACGAAGAGGGTGCAGATAATGCATCCGATGAAATCTACCAAAGCTTTAAGCCCTTTCACATCGCGGGCAAAATGAGTGTTTATCTGCGGGATGAAAGCTATCTACTTACCCATCTGCTTTTTAAACAGGAAGGAATCGTCATCAGCGGCGGGATCAAATCCGGTGAATGGCAGAGTGGCAATCTGCAGGCGAAATTCTATGATCGGGTCATCATGGGCAACTTCCGTACCGAATTGGGAGAGGGCCTGGTCTTTGCTAGAGCCAAGACTGCGCCCCGTTTATTGAATCCTCCGCATCCCCAGAGCTTTGCCCCACAGGGCTTGGCTCTGAACCTGGCCTACAAGAATTGGTCTATGTTGGCGATCGCTTCCGTCCTTGAAAGAGATGTAAAGATCACAGAGGAAAAGATCAGCGCCATGCCTTTGGGTAAGCGCGAATATCTGAGCCAAAGCAAGGAAAAAATTGGCTCTGCAGCGCTCTGGTATGCCGGCGATCAATACCATCTGGGCGCATTGCTCTATCAGCAACGCTATGATCGGGCCTTTGTGAAAGCCGAGCAGGATTCGTTTTTACAAGTTGGCAGCTTTTTTGGCAGGGCTGCTCTGGGAACGCACAAGTTCGGTCTGGAAAGCGCACTCCAAAAAGGCAAAGCCTCGCTAAAAGCAGAGTGGGAGATGCAAAGCGGCAGCTTTTGGCAGAGATGGCGCTATGGCTATATCGATAAATATCAGCGTCCGGCTTATGCGGCGCGGGCTCTACGCCTCAGCTCTCTGGATGAAAGAGAAGAGATCAGTGCCGAAGCTTCGGTACAGCTCATTCCAAATCTGAAGCTGGAGGCAGGCGCAGTGCTGTGTCGCAGATTGGGCCTTCTCACCGATCCGGATTGGCTCTCGCAGAGCAGTATCCGCCTCTGCTATCGGGATAAAGACAGCTTCCTGATGGCTAGTCTCAAACTGATCGATCGCCAGATTCTGAGCGCCATAGACAGCAGCTATGTTAGCAGTATTCCCCTGCATTACCGCTTTCAGATTGGGGCTTCGCAAGAGATCAAAGAATTCTGGGAGATTGCCTTTTCGGCCCGCTATCACTATCAGGAGAAAGCTGCGGCGTTTTCCTCCGGATCCTGGTGGCAGCACAGCTTCGGCTATCACAATGAGCGTTGGAAACTGCTGCTGGGCTATACCATTTGGAACAGCGCCAATTTCAAAATGATCGTGCCCAATGATAGCGATCTGGGCTATGAATCTTTGGGCAGTAATGCCATAAGAATCGAAGGCAAAGCGGCTTACAAGCTCACTTTTGGCAAGATAGAAGCCAGTATGCGTCAGGGCCTCAAAGAACCTTATGCCAGCAGCATTGATCTGCACTTCAGCCTGCATAGATAAGTTCAGGGTTTTAACGTTTTATCGTTTTAGCGTAGTGGCAGACTCCGTTCCGCTTACACACTATTCAACCATATTAAACAAGTCAAATCCTGGTTTGGCACAACAGCTCTTCACTTCGTCAATATCACCTTACGTGTGGTGATAAGCTCGCCATCCAGATGCATTTGCATAAAGTAAATACCGCTACTGAGCCGATTTCCGCTATTATCCCTGCCGTCCCAGATCAACATGTGATCTCCACTGTGATAAGGTGCTTCTGCAAGGCTGCGTACCTTCTGACCTTTTATGTTGTAAAATTCACAACTAAAGCGCCCCCGCTGCTTCAGGCTAAACAGCAGTGTAAGCTGCTCGGAAAAGGGATTGGGAAAAGCCTTTAGCTGGATGGCAGAGGGACTAAGCTCATCCTCTGCACTCACGGGATAGTTCCATTCATAACAGCCAAGGTCTATTGCCGTGCCATAGATGCGGGGATTGCCGGCAAGGTCTGTATCAGGCAGAGCCAAACCCAAGGTATCCAGAGTACCCAGATCCCGGCAGATGGAGTTATTGCCAAGCTGGTAGCTCAAAGGGTCTGTGGCAATGCTGCTGCAAAACCCGGGATCTCCTGAAAAGATCATGTCGTTAAAATGCACGTTGTAGTAGGCTTCAAAACTGGTGGAGTTGGGATAGTTGCGGATGAGGTTGTTGTTAAACTGAATCTGGGAAGTGCTACCCGCACTCCTTATCTCGGCTGGGGTGTTATTGTCGAAGATGCAGTTGTTTACTTCAAAATTGCCGTTTAGCTGCACGGCGTGGGTGCCCCCGCTATTATTGGCAAAGGTGCAGTTATTGATCATGGCAGGATTGTCATTGAAAGCAGCGATAAACACCGGCGTTACCCCTGCAGTCTGGTTATTTGCCACCAGCACATTATCCAGCTTTAGCTCGCGGCTCTCCTGATCACCCCAAAAACCCAAAGTTAGAGCACGGCTATCGTAGGTGGTACTTGTGTTCATTATACGAGAGTTTTTCATCTTGAACTTTTGGCTGAATGAATAAAGAATTGTATCAGGAAAATCTATCATGCCTCCCGTCACATGACAATCCACTATACTGAGATTATCTATATCTACATCGCCATTTACCATGTTAAGATTTACTCCAGCATTTCTGGGAGCAGATTGACCTTGAATATGGACGTTCTTCATAACTAAGGTAAAGGGATAATAGTTATTTGAGCCCAGCATCATGCCGCAATTTCTGATAGCTTGATAGGGCTCAAGCGTAATGTTTTCCAGCTTGAGATACGAGGCGAGCCCTACCGTGATTTGAGGCCCCATGATCGGGTTAGAACCAGAGCGTAACACAAGATTTTTGAAGGTAGTGGGGCCAAATATACTTCCAGATATGGTATTGAAATAATGCAGGTTTTCAAGAATGGGGACATCAAGAGAATCCCCCAGCACGGACACATAGTCTTTGATACCTATCGGGTAAAAATGGCCATCATTTGAGGAATAGGTCCCCCCGGCAAGATGTATTGTTTTCGGATTTTGCTCATCCGATGCTATACATTGCATGGCTTTATGAATGCTTTTTAAGGGTGTGCTGGGGCTTAGGCCATCGTTGGTGTCGCTGCCAAGGGTTGACACATAGAAATCATGATTGGTCTCGATTCGGTCACCTTGCAATACATCTACCACAGGAAAGGAGCCATAATAGATAGTTATTGATTTCATGCAATAAATGTAAAAATCGCTTGGTGGGAATACACTTGCTTTATCCAGGTAGATGTATGTGTCCAATCTGGTACCTGCTCCATAAATGTCTTGTGCAAAAGCTGCCGTGTTGTTATACACGCTGCAACGGCTGGTCTCATCGAATACTACTTGTCCCTGAATGGACAATAATATGCCACCTGCTGATGCAGCGAAATTATTTGTAACTATACAATCTTTCATATAAGCTACGGCTTCGTGTATGAATAAACCCCCTCCATAATGAGCTTTATTGTCTTGAATATTGCAGGATGTGATATGTAGATTAGCCCCGTTCATGATAAACAAGCCCCCACCTGTCGGCAAGGGCTGTCCCAGCGCTGGAAGATAGATGTCTCCGCTGCCATGCTGAAGCGTGAAACCGTATATCCCGCAGTGCGTAGTGGCCGTGATGCACTTGACTACCGAGCCATTGCTGTTGCCATCGATGATCGTGCTGTCCCGGTAGGCGGGGTTTCCGCTGCTGTATTCCAGGCTGTAGATAAAGATATTCTTCCCGCCGTAATCTATATTTTCCATATATGTGCCGGGATATACCCTGATGCTATCCGTATCAATGGAAGCATTGATGGCAGCTTGTATCTGTGAGAACTGTCCGCTGCCGTCTTGCTTCACCACCCAGGTGGTGGCACTTAGAAGGCTGATCAGGCAGAGGCTGAACAGGAGGGTGATGCGTATCATGGCTATTCCTTTTATTGTAAGCGGTGAGAGGAGTTTTTTTGGCCCCTCCCACCAGATTCTTTTTTATTTCATCAGCAAGAGTTTGCGGCTTAGCTGATTTCCTTGATAGGATAGCACAGCGAAGTAGATTCCGCTGGCTACTTTGTTACCATTATTGTCTTGGGCATCCCAGAGGCAGCTATGCATACCGGCTGTCTTGGTGCCGTTTAACAAATTACGCACTTTCTGTCCCTTGAGGTTGTATATTCCCAGATTGATGTCTGCAGCTTCAGGTAAGCTAAAACGCAGGGTGGTATCTGGATTGAAGGGATTGGGATGGTTCTCCATATAAAGCTTTGGGATAGGACTGTCATTCAGCGAACCTGCATCCATTTTCATCATGTAATAGTGCTTGTATTCAGAGAGGCTCAGGGCATTGTCCTCATACTGTTCTGTTTCCATATTCCAGCTTTGATAGCTGGGGATAGCATTGTAGCTTGCTTTGCGATCATAAAACACACGTAATTCCAATTCTGCCCCAGAGCCGATATCATCCAGAATATAGGCAGGTATCTCCACGCTGCTACCGCCCACCACTGCAGCACCCTTGCACAGGCCTTCAAGGAACACTGCAGCTTCTTGGGGAAGGTCTGTGCCGGTGAATTCCACATATACAGGAACGTAATCCAGCTTTTCAGCGAAGGTGAAATGAGTGGCTTCTTCCTTGGTAAAAGGTTCCCGCTCTGGAGCCTCGGCATTCCAGGTGAAATCCGCATCTTCAAAACATTTCACGATTACCATATCCCCATGTCTCAGAGTGGGTCTTTTGCTGCCCGGATAGTAGATCTGCACCCAAGGGCTGCCGGGAGCCACCTGCATTCTGGACAGTGTCCAGTCCTGCGACTGAATATACCAAAGGTTATCCAGTACAGATGCAAAGGCTTCAAAGGGAGACACAATGCGCACCCCGAGATAGCCCAGCCAGTTCTCATTGTTGGGAATGGGAGCACGCTGGTTCGTCCACGCTTTCAGCGTTATCGGTAGATTGGGATCAGGCTTAAGTCCTGGGGTGGAAATGCTAATCGAGTTCTGCAGTCCAGTGTACATTTGGACTTTATACCCGATTTGTGGCTGTATTGCATGGTTATCTCCCAGCCAATTAAAATTTACATCTAACTGCAAAGATTGTGGTTCATAATTTAGCTCTTTCCAAGTAATCTGCTCTATTATCGAGGGACTGCAAAGAGGATCAAAAAAGGTATGAGCCATGTCCTCATCGCCATAGATCCGATCCAGAGAGGGGAAGCTCATCCATTTTATCCCGTTTCTATCATTGCCCGCTGGGAAAGTATAGCTTCTATTCTCATGAGGATATTCATCATATTGTACTGCTCCTATATCCGGCCTTTCATCATATTGGTTGCTTGACATACCACCAATATACCCTTTGAGTATTAACGGGCTACGTTCATTTTCGTTCCAATTAAGTGTATAGCTATGATTTTCAGAATCTATGGTAATAAGGGGATCGCCATGTGTGAGACTTGCGGTGTTCACGTCCAATGATTCCAATAAAGGCGAAGATGTATCTATTTCAGGAAAGAAATGTGAGTAAGATACGGGAATCCGATCATTTTCGTTCAGTGTAATTGGCTGATCATTTGTATTTACTATAACAAAGAGAGAATCTGATTGCCCAACAAATAGATTGTTCTGGTATAGACTTATTCTATTTGTAGGGATTTGTTGATTAGAATGGCGATTAATCTTAGCTATCCTGTCGCAGTTGAAGAAGCTATTGTTAGATAGTGAGGCTGAAACTCGTAGAAATGGCCAACTGGTTGAAATATCCAATAGTATGGGGGTAGGAATATCCCAGAATGTATTTTTTTGGATCAGGTGAGTGGCATCTGCTGAGTCTTCTGTATTTAACAGCACGATTACACTATCACCTTCTAACAATTCTGATGGACAGTAAAAAGTATTATTTGAGATAACTGAATTCACAATTCCATAAAGATGTACTGATGAATCGATGAACTTGTTGCTATCTATCAGTATATTGGGCACATTCTGAGATCCCCTTAGGCTTACGTAATCAACATGTCCGTTGGTAAAGGTGTTGCTGTAAATGTCAACATTTGTAAAGGATGTTATAAGAAGAGCAGCACCTATTGCGGTATAACCTGGTGCAATTGTGAAAGACACTTGGTTGTTACTTATAACTGCTTGAGAATGTGGAGAATCAGAGCCATGAATGCCTATCCCTGTTGGTCCAGTGGGGTGAGTGTCGTCATATGTGGAGTGAACAGTGGATAAAGTTACTATGAGTGTGTCAATTGCAGTGGCATAACCTATAGAATACAAATGGTTATCAAAAAAACAATTGGTAATTTCCAACTTCTGTAAAGAAGCATAGTTATTAGTGCCACTATTATGATCGAAACCTACACCATATGACCCGTCCATAGCAGATTCACGAGATATCTTCACATCATTGAGGCTTAATACCCCCGTATCACTGCCAAACACTTTAACTGCCATATTAACACCTTCGGGAGCGATAATATGACATTGGGTATTGTATCCTGTCTCAGATCTGATGCAAATATTTTGCACATTATGGCTTTGTTCGCTGTTTATACGATAATTCAATTCCAATCCCTCCAAATACCCAGATTCATTTGGCTTCACGAAAATTTGGACAGATGGATTACCTTGATTTTGATTGAGATTATCATTAAAGGAGTGGTCAATTGCATCTTGAATCCTAAGATATGGGTGCTGACTCGTTCCATCAGCCCCGTTTGGATTAGCTCCAGAATCTACGTGCAAATCATAAGCGTAACATGATCCATAAAGCATAAACGAAACAAACACAAATAAGACAAGCTTATTCATGACTCCAGTTACTCCGGGGGAGGGGGGTAAACACATGTTGCTGAGTTTTGATCATCTTTCTGATCTCCTTTAGTGTATATTTAGCCTTTTAGGCTTATCTAAAACAAGTCTGACAGTATCATTTGCTGATGCATTTCACCATTCATTAGACGCAGAGTTTACACTACGATCTTCATTTCACTACTATGTTTCTATAATGCTAAAACCTTATACTTTGTCAAGTTATATGTTGTGCAAGCATCCCCCCATTTTTATATGGGCAGTACTGGGTGCTGTAGTTTATTGAATAGTCACACGGATTTAATGGATTTAACGGATCGAAAAAGATCTGAAACTAAGACTATAAGCTCGAAAAACTGAATTGTCGAAGCAAGAGGTGGATTATCTCAGACTTGTCTGAAATAATCCGTGTCAATCCGTCTAATCCGTCCCATCCGGTGCGCCACGAAGCGTTGCATGGGAAGTTGGTGAGAATCCAACCCACCCAATTGTCCGTTCAGGTGTAAGCCCGGGAGATGCCTGCAACCGTAAGGTAAAGGGCAAAGCTCTCCTATGGCGG
>Ga0265295_1005022_pt1 | contig 17316 bp, 9 predicted proteins | sample Munlansysbiofilm_FD_192503 | JGI IMG/M metagenome (GOLD analysis project Ga0265295, IMG submission 192503) | Leachate microbial communities from a municipal landfill in Southern Ontario, Canada - Methane capture system biofilm | ecosystem: Engineered > Solid waste > Landfill > Unclassified ...
TATACGAACTTTGTCTATATTTTTGTTGGTTTTGAGGTTATTTTAAAGTTTGTTTTGACGTAATACGTGATAATGTGGGTTTTTATAGGATGAGCGGGTGAGATGTTAAATTGACGGCCTTAACTGAGATGGGATGCCCCGTCTGGCGGTCTCAGCCGAGCAGGGCTTTGCCTTGAGAACAAAATCGATTGACGTACGAGTGAGCAGGAGATGACGGGATGTTCATAGAATAATGGAATCTGGTGGCAAGATATAAGCGCGTAAAGAGACGTGAAGAGGTGCGCTGTAGCTAAGCATTTATTCAATCAGTTGAACTCTCTGTTTCGAGTACCACTAAACAAGATGATCCAAGGGATCTTGTTTAATTGAAAAATACTAGTCTTTATAATCAGTCAATTGAGTCTGACAAATATTTATTACTGCATCTTTCAGAGTTTTCTGAAGGAGACCAATCCCACCTGTTTTCAGATAATAGAATCGTTCATCTTCAATATTAATCAAAGTCCGTCGATATTTTTCACCAGCAATTACCAGAATCTTATCGTACTTTGGCAATAATTTTTTTATTCTTGGTTCTACAAGTGGGCGAATTGTTTCTGAATCTGCAAAAGTTTTAAGAACTTTATCATAATTCAAAATATCATCAGTTGCTTTGATTAATCCATATTTTGCAGAGATTATCATTATTGGGTAATCCATCAGATCCGCATATGACAAAGAAAGTTTAAACACATTTCCCAAATACATGTTTTTTGCTGGCAAGAGCTCCGTTGTGGATTCTTTCTTCTTTGAACATCCAACAATTACCAAAACTTTTTCATCCCTAGTGAAGTCTGATAAATCTTTTATATCATTTGCGGGACTTCGAAGTCGAAGTTTTTGATATTGTTTTTCACGCGATTCTGGAAATACGGTTTGTCCTGATGTCAAAACATTATAAAAGGTATAAATATTATGGAAACCACGTCTTCTGTTACGATTATTCCCTCTGAAAATCATTACCTCAATACCTAATTGTTTGCATACTGAGCATTGACATTTCTTCCAGGGTTGATCTTTGAGTGTCCTTTCATAGAAATCAATGATTCGTGAATCAAAGTTATGTGATCTATTAAATTCCACTAGAACCTGCAGTACAGAATCAAGTGTTTCTTCGCCTTTATCATAATCACGTAGTTTTTGCAGAGCTAAATTTTCAAGTTGAAGTTGTAAACTAATTTTAGGCGTGATCCCCTCTTTTGGAATACGTGTTTTTGGAATACGTATTGCAGAATAGCTGTTAATAATATCTCCTGAAAGATAATTTGATTGAGCACTTGGAGAAGATAACCACGCTTTTCTAAGATAAGATGCTGAATCAAATGATACATTAACTCCTGTTTCTTCCAATTCCTTAAGAAATTTTAATAATTCTAATCTCGCCACACCGAAAAAATGAATCGAGGCAGGCTTTATGTCAGTTATTTGTATATCGGTTATTATTGCTTTGATTAATTGTTGGATGAAATTAGTTGTTGTTCTTACAAGACTTCCAAATGCCACGTATGTGGCTCCCGCGTTCATAAAGTCGTGATACATCGATAGATAATCTTCAATTGTCTCTCCCTGTATTGCTACAATTAATTGAAACTTATCTGAATATTTTTTCTTCCATAGCTTTAGACCGTCAAGACCATTCTTTCGCGTAATCTCAATACGAGCATTAGTTTCAGCTTTGAAAGCGGGAACCACAAGATGATCAACAGTCACTCCATAATTGAATCCACATTTTTCATAGAAGTCAAATGCTTCTTTGGTAGTGTATGTAGGATACTGTTCATCAATATAACTAAACGCACCGCAATCACCCATTATATCAATATTTTTTGAAAGACCAAAATATTCATGAACCCCAATTTTTTGTATTTCTTCAAATTTCCTCTTATTTTTATTAATGGTAGCAATCGAAACGAGAAGGCCGTCAAATGGAACATTATTTTCCCCAAAAATATCCCACATATAGTGATCAAAACCTATTTTTTCGTTATTATGGCTTGATGAATGTGTGTCCCGAATAAAGTCATATTCAGGATCTACTTTGTCATCCCATTCAGGTATGAAGAATTTCATAGGTGTCTATGTGTTATCATCAAATGGTTATGGTCATTTCGAAATCGATCATAATGATCAGTCATATCTTAGTCCTTTCTGAATTGCCGATTTGTATGCTTTTTCCAAATCGTTCTTTACCAAATCATAGTTATCGGGATCCTTGAGATACAGGTTAATAACAGCCTTGTATTTATCATCATATTCGGATATTTTCTCCCACTCGTTCTCTGATAACTCACGCATTGGTTTGGGGAGGGGGAGTTCTATTATATCCTCGTTTGCGTGTTCTCGGGGTCTATTTTGTGGAGCTGTCTCCGTATCAATAAATAAGGGTTCTTCTATTTGGACAAACATGGGGGGTCTAGCTAGTGGAGAGACAGGGAGACCACATATTTCTAGCATCAGTAACATCTCCTCAGGAAATGGATAATTTAACCATTCATTTAATTGATATTCAGATATCGAACTCGCTTTTGTAAATGCAGATATTGGTGAGTATTTATCCGATGAAGAGACTCCATATTTTTCCTTACTTTTTTCTGAAAATGAACGAGCTCCCTCTTTTAATTGGTAAAGATCAGATTCATCAGTAATATAAGCAAAGAGTTCATCATTTTTATTTAAACCGCTATAGGTAATGTTTGCAGATCCAAAAAATCCTCCAAATTTACCAACAATAATTTTTGCATGGAGTGATTCGTTATATACTAACTCAAGATGTTCAGAACCCGGGGCATTTTGTAAATTCTTTAAAAATTCAAACATGTCTAAATGCTGCATGGACCTGAACTTTTCATAATCCATCTCTGAATTACATCTTTGGGTAGCTATTTTGATAATTTTTTCCTCTCTCTCCTTAATTTCACGTAAAGAATAACCAACTTCAACAGTTGGTTCCGCAAATTCATTTAATAGGCGTAGTATTCCCTTATTATTATCAAGAATATCCTGAAGATTCTTTTCAATTTCTATATAATTTGAATAACATTGAAGATTCAAAAGTTTGTGGGGTGGTAAACATACAAGCGTAATTTTAACACCAAGTTCGAGTAATCGTTTCAGAATATCAGAAAGCATGATGAATGTTCCACTGGACTGCGGGAACAGGTGAGAAATATTACCTCTTGAATATGTTGAAAATTGACTATCGCGGATCCAAGGAGTGACAATCCATAAATGCTGGTCTTTTGGCTTTGATAAAGCATATAACACCTCAGAACAGAAAAAATCAAACATCCTATCAGATATTTTTGATTCCACAGGATAATTATAAAGAAATGCCATAGATCTCACTTTGAAATCTCCTTAAGTGCAAGACACAACTCATAAACCGGTTCCTCTCTTACTTTGTCGGATTTCAGGAAAGTATCAGAATGAACATAGGTCATAAATGTCTTCCCTCCTGAGATAATTTTTTCACCAACTGTTTGAGCTATTAGATGTGATAATGAACCAAAGTTCTTTTCTCTGTATTGAATATAGACGAGACATTGTGTATCCAATAATTTTTTTACAGTGGTTTCAATATCTTTAGTCTCCTCGATCTTTAATGAAACTGCATCTTTTTGTTCATTTAATGCCAATTCAAGAAGTCTTCTGCTTAACAGAAGATGTTTACTCTTTGGGTTGTTGTCTAAATTGCATTCTGTTTTCAGACATGATGGACAACCATCCACACATGTATTTAGCAATCTCCGATCCATCTCTGAATATAAGGGATATTTGATATCAGCGGATTTATCCGATGAACGACTTTGAAGGAGTTCAGATAGTTTGATCCACGAAGGGCAATTCTTCTCTCCCTTTCCTATAATGGATTGGTAACACTTCTCCTTGATTTCAATTGATGATGGTGTTCTCTCTAATTCTTTCTTAAGTTCGTTAGCCACTACTACATTCAATTCTTTATAGAGTTTCCAATTAGTGATATTCTGTCCATCTAATTCTAATGGTGGTTCAAATACACGCAATATCTGAGCAACATCTTCTTTTTCAACATGAATTTGAGATGTGACATGAAGGTATTCTAATAAATTTCGAACTTTTTTATCTCTCTCATCTGTTCCAGATATTGACAGGATTTCATGTACACGACGGCTGATCTCTTCACAGATATCATCTGATTTACTAAGGATAGATAGCAAGATCGTTTCGTCATGAGCGGTTGGACAATTTTCTATTGTTGAAAATATATGATTCCAAATAGTTAGTGGAGAACTCTTGAATTTTTGATAGATCGTTCTAAATCCTCCGGTACCATACATTCCCTGTTCAAACAAACAGATCTTCGGAGCTGGTTTTTCAAAGTCATGACTCAACTCAACCCACCCTAAAACATCCCGCTCGTTTTCAAATCCTCCAAGAGTAATACAGGCTGATTTAAGTGCATGTTTTAGTGAGTGAACAAAAATATCTGTAATTCTTTTTCGAATTAACTCAGGATTTCCTTGCTCAAGAATGTCTCTATGTAGTTCAGCTACTTGTAGTAAGAATTCAGGACCCTTATCTGACAATAATAATTCATCAATCTGCTTGAGAGAACGAGAATTAGTCTCATGTATCTCCTTTATCCCACCCTGTATTTTTTCTGAAAATATTTTTCTGAGATTCTGGTCAGATACGCAGGAAAATATTCTCTCTGAAGAATAGTTTTCTCTATGATAAACATGAAGATATGATGCTAAAAATGCTGATAGAACAAAACTATTGAGGCCTTCTGGACCTCTATTTTTCATGAATAGCTCACTACTAAAAATATAACTTAAGAGATCTTCATAGAGAGCTTCATTTTTCACTGCAAGTTCAGGGATTGTAGTGTTAATAAAATCCGAATCTAATTGCAGTTCTATACCATCTGTTACCAGTTTATATCCCAATGCCACATCTTGAACTGTTCCAAATTCAGGATTCAAAGTTTGGCACAATCCAAATCGAATCTCTTCTCCCCCTCCATTATATTTTAATGAGCCTGAATTTCCGACTATGGCATGTACTGCATCAATATACTGCTTAGTTTCAGCATTGGCAAAATGCATCGATGAGAAGATATTACTGAATGGTCCAAATGCCAAGTGTGTCCCAATTTCATCCCCATATTGGGCTTGCACTATACTTGCATAGGTTTCAGTGCGGTTTAATTTTGAAGTATCAAGATTTGTAGTATAGAAACTCTGTGGATAGGTTACCGATTGATGAGTTAAGGTCTTGTATATTTCACCGTTGAGTTTCTTATACTCTTCACTATCCCTTCCATTACAGACGCTTTTACTTTCGGGACAGTAAATCCAATCAGGATCACCATTGTTATCATTAAATGCTCTTAATCGAATAATATCTGGTCTAAATACAGATAATGGAGAATCGTGAGAAACATGCGGCAAATACTCTCTTAATGATTTTGGAACTGTATCTAAACCGATCTTAGGATTATAGAGTTCATTGTTTCGATGTTCTCCTGTCTGAAGGAAATTCTTGCAAATATCAACCTGTTTTACTGATGTATCAGTATTTGAAACATATATTGGTGGTAACCAAGCGGGACCTGATTTATAACGTAATGTGACTTTACCAATGGAGGTAGTACTTAAACCTAAATTAATATCGATATCTTTCTCAAGATTATTTATAACACACACAGAATCTTCACATTGAAACATAGTGTTGACAACCTTAGTAGTACACTTCCCCTCATCAACAAGAGCTAAAAATTGCTTTGGATCATCTGCGTTGAATGAACACTGTTTCTGGTAGCGGTAAGATTTCCACCCATAATTTGATTGCAGATCGTTTCTGGGATAGTAATCACATATAGTAACAGCAGGCAAATTTAATGTTGTAAATAAATTTGCAGGAATATCATTTGGCAAAATTTTAGTTAGATTCACAGTATTATTTGGCTTTTTCTGTTTATCCCAAACTACTCCTAATTCATTACAGAGTTTATCAAATAAATCATCAACAGACCTGCTTATATCTGGTGCTTGTTCCCAAAGGACTTCTTTTACATATTTTAAATCGCCTTTTGACCGTAATTCGTCAAGTTCATTCTTCCGTTTGTTAAATGTATAGTTAAATGGGAACTGAGCTCCTACCTGTTGTGATGTAGGGGAAATGTGTGTAAGATAGGCAATCTTATCTAATTCAGCATATAGTCCATGTATTTTTAATATCGATAAATTGCCTGAATTTAATGGAGGTTTCTCATAATAGGGGTCTGTTAAATAATGATGGTTCTGATAATAATAGACATCTTTCGTCTTATATGGACTGAGAACTGCAATAGTAATTGGTCGATTTCTTAATCCTCTTCCGGCTCGACCTTTTCTCTGGGCAAAACTGGCCATGTTTAGTGGTGACTGATATTGGATAATACACATAATATCAGGATCATCATATCCAACTTCCATAGCGGAAGTTGTTATCATCAGATCATATTTTGGAAGTATCTTCCCTTCACCGGCAGTTAATGATTCAACTTTTAGAGGGAGAATGTTATTTTCTTTCCCATTAGAAAATCTCATAAACCACCAGCATTCTCCATTTTGATAAAGAGGGCAGTGGGTATCTATTTGAGTTCTGCATTCAGCGCATTTATATCCGCTAGGTGATTTTTGATTTGTGAAGTTTTGCAGTTCTTTTGATACCTTGATCTTAGCTGGGTCTCGAAAAGTATACAGTCTTCTATGTCCTTCAGCATCATCCAAATCATCATGCCAGCGTCTGACCTGATCGAGGGAGTCTACGAAACCAAGCGATTTGAATCGAGATTGTTCTCCCTCAGATTCTTTTTGTGGCATGTTATGTAGAACACACATAGATGTCTGGAGGAGAGTTGACAGAACCTGAGCGTCTGATGAGATCTCCGGTTTCACAAAAAGGAAATATTCTGCACCCTGTTTCTCTAACTCGTGAGGCAGCGGTTCTTCATGAGTGATATGACTCTCACGAACTCCTGTTAACTCTTGAAAAAATGCTTTAGGTTTACCAATTGTTGCACTAAGACCAACCACATATGGGACGCCTTTTGAATTGGGATTATTTTTTACACCCAACTCAATTCTTTTAAGAAGGCGTCTAAGTAACATCGAAATGTGAGAACCCTTTAGAGAGGTGTGCAGGTGGATCTCATCTACCATTACTAATTTTGGTGCAGTAAATGTATTATCACCAAATACTGCCTGAGCATTTTGACTAAGCAGATGCTTATTCAGCATTTCTGTAGTAACAATATAAATATCAGGGGGATTTTCGAAATTGCTGTTTTTCGTATATGAAATCCAGTCTACCTTTTTATCACAAGCAAAACAAGTAAGGGGTTCACCCTTCGAAGCATCAAAGGGGATACCAAGCATATGTTCACCACAATATGGGCATTTAACATATGGATTGATATATCCCTTATTTTCACAAACAGTCCATAACCGGTCAGTATAATTTTCAATCAGTGTTTTGTTATTTGGTTTGTAATTCGCTCTTTTAAATGCATCATGTGAGTATGGGGTTCCAGAATAATCGATCCCAATTGTTATTTTTCGTGCAGGGTGTCTGTCATTAATTTCCGCTAAAATCTTGACAAAACCAGCTAATTGGTTCTCAGCTAGTCTAATTCTTGGGTAAATATTGAGAGCTTTTGTACCATTTTCAGTATTAAGAAGGCAGTAATATAACAAAGGGACCATGTAGGACAAAGTTTTACCCATTCCAGTTCCGGCTGTTAATACAAAACCTGAATTTTCATCTTCATTTTTTAAAAGATGAGACATTATTGTTTTAAATGAACGAACCTGATATTCAGCTATATAACTAAAATGGTTGGATAATAGTGATTCTTCTAATATATTTGCACATCGATTAACTTCTTTCTCCGAAAAACAACCTTCAGTTAAGATTGTTGTTTTAAGAGTTTCAATCGCATCATGAATGGAAATATTGCGTTTAGGAAATTTCCGATCACGAACTTCCAGTTTAAGAGACCGGACAAGAGATTTTGATTGATCTACATTTCTCTTTTCATTCATCCTTTGTTTTACATTATAAACGAGGCGAGTTATTTCAGCAATTCTACTCCTAAATATCCATGTTCTTTTATTGCCTTTTACTGATAATGGGAGGAGATAACCATCGGCTAATAATTTATGCAATGCATATTCTGTCTGCAATTTAAGAGAGTCATTAGTTAGAGTTGAACCACGAATTATTTCTTTAGCAGTTATTTCAGTATCATAAATACCATATTGAATCTGTTTACTATCAGCAATTTCTATCTGTGTTAGAACCAAATCTGTAAGAAGCTTTAATTCATCTCCAATACAAGGAGACGCAAATCCTTTTTTTGTGAACCTAAATATCCCTTCTTTCTCGAGAATTGTATAGATATAATCCCCAGAATCTTTCACATATTCATGTAGTAGTGATTTTATTGACTCTGGAGTTGAATTTATAACATCAACATCCTCTAACGCAGGCATGAATCCTGATACAATGGAGTCAAATTGAATATTTGATATAATAGTTTCACTTTGTATCTCTAACAGTGATGAAACCTGAAGAGAATGTAAGACATCGTCCAGGTCACGTTGTTTTTCTTCATATATATTTGGAGTTAATTCTTCCTGGGAAAATAAAGATAAATAATCATTAAAGAGTTTGTCTTTTGATAGTATATTACTTCCAGTTAAACTCCATTCTTCACGGATCGAGTTGAAGATACTATGTAATATGTTTAGGTTCATTTCACTCATTTTTACCTCTTATACTAACTTAAGTGCATACTTATTTCCGATGTTCGGGAGTTTGTTTTGTATTTCTCTTATAAGGTCTACGTCTATGTCTCTAAGCAAAATTCTCCTACCACTATCCAATTTATCAATAAAATCCTGAGCTTCAGCTGATAAGATTGGAGCATTAGATATAATATCATCTAATTTGTTATTCAGTTCGTTGAGTTGCAGTTGGAGATCTCTAGAAGTATTATAAACCGAATCAATTCCATCTGATTTCAGCTTTTTAGAAAGAATATCAATACTCTTAAAATTCTGAGTATACTCACTTACATCACGAAATATACCTTCGTTAATTTCTTCTAGTTCCAATTGACTCTTTTTAGCCTTATCATATTTCTTCTTGATAGAATCGATATAATCGAATACATTTTTATTTAACAGAGCAACATGGGTTCTGATATTTTCCCCACCTTCATTAAGGGGTATGAGATTAGCTATTAAAGCATCAGTTGACTCTATTTGAGAGAGAGATTCCAAATTATTTCCAAAATACTTATGGTATAAATTCACAGTTTTCTGTGCTTGTGATAAAAGCTTATAATATTTCTCTGTGAATTCTGTTTTATCGGGATTGAGTCTCATTAGTAATTTTGCACAGGGAATGGCTGAATCCAATAATAACCAAACAGAAAATAATTCATCAGAGAATTTTTTTAATTTTTTCTGACGTTCATCCTTTTTTGATTTGTCGGATAATTTTTGAGAGAGATATTCGAATCTATAAATGTAAGGTTCAGTTGTCATCTTGCGCCTCTTGAATTAAATTTACGAATGATTGCATGCGTTCACGTAACTGCTCCAAATCGTATAATTCTTGACCCTGTAATTCATTTTTAACTCCATCCAGTGTATTTTCTAATTTTTTCAGAAAGGTGATGTAGGGGCCATCGTACAATTGATCCAGACGATAACTACATAAAGTCTCTATTATTTTTCCCTCTAATTCAGACTTATATGTTGATTTATTCTCTCGTAAATTTTCGATAATGCTCAATTCAGATTTAGCATCATCATATGCAGATTTATTAAGTTTATTGAGATTATTTCTTAGATCCAGAAATCTCCTATCACTAAGATTCGCCTGAATAAATGCAGAACACTCATCATGGAATTTATGATCATCACCAACTTTTTCAATATATAATTTAATTTCTCTCATTTTTTCAATATCGAATGTCCAGGTATTATTCTTCATATATTGAAGAGATCTTATTACTGAATCTAAATATGATTTAAACTGTTTATCTCCTGGAAGGAGAACGAAATTATTGTCAATTCCACTTAACTTAGCATTCATTACAATAGAATATGGATCTTTTTCTTTGATTTCACGAAGGGTTTTGGATAAGAGTGGGTAATCCATAACTCCACGCTTGCTCGAGTCACCTTTCATTGTAAATAATCCTAAAACCAAGCCCTCGATTGTTTTAAATTCGCTTTCTGAGGGCAATTTATTCTGCAAATTCTGAATAAATGTTTTTTCATCAATCTGGTTTATCTGATTATCAAACGATACTGAAAAGTACTCATATACATCCTTCCACGTGTTAATCGGATTTTCAAGGAGTTTCTGAGGATACCGAATTTTTCCTAATATTAAGTATAGTGAAAGAATAAATGCTTCAATTGATGAATTTAGATTCTCTTCGAGAAGCTGTCTTCTCATGAAATTCTGTTTATCTAAGATAGTTTTAAGTTCATCCCCTATTTTATAGAGAAGATTCTGATACCCCCTACCACCATCATCAGTTTCTTGACCAAGGTGATATAAATTGAGATAATCATCTACATCTAGATACAAATACAAAGTCTTCGTTGTGAGTAAATCATCAACATTCTCACGTTGAACATCCTTGAAAAAATATATGATCGGCGTATCTATCTCTTTGTTGGGGGTTAGATGGATACTAAACTCAGCCTCGTTTTTATTCGAAACCTTGTAGGATAAAGCATTCACTTTATCTGCTATATTCCTTGATGATCTACGATTCATATAATTTGATGAATTTTTAGAACCAACTAAGCTCTTTTTTAGAGATTTTATAAATATATTGATTCCTGCCGTCAGAGTATTTTCTGAAAAAGATACACTCTTATCATTATTCATCCAGCTTCTTATTGTTGCTTTTAGTTGTTGTTCTGAGTGGTCAAGTGGAGTAATATTAACAAATCCCCCCTCTGTAACAACTTTTCTCTCAATGCCATCTCCAATAATTGATGAGATATTGTATCTGAGAGAAGTCAATGCTCGTTCAGACGCAGGAATATTGTCTTCCAGATCTACTTCTTTGATAAATTCTTTAGATATCTCAACAGTAGTTCCATCAGACTGATCCCCATACCACCAAACAGTAAGATAATATTTTGAATTCTTGTTATAATCTATAAGTCCCGTAAAGAAGTCTTCTGTGGCTAAATCAAGGCATGATTGAATACTGACACTGGGCAATGACTCTCTTTTGAAAAACTCTAATAATGTTGTTCGTAACACTTGACTTATATACCTTGGAGTGAGAGCTATAGTCAGTCCATCTTGAGAGGGATGTTTCTGTTCATATACTATCCGATTGTACAAGTTAATTAAAAACAACTTTGAAAATGGATAATACAGATCATTTTTATCAAAGTAGTATTTTGACACGTGCTTTTCAATATCGTGTTTGTCAACTGCATATGCAGCATTGATGTATTTGAGACAGAAATCTAGGAAATGTTCTAGCCCATTTTCTCCGACCAACCAATTCGCACTTTTGGCATCACGACCATCTGGACTCAATTTGATTTCAGTCAGTCGTGCCTGAACGGTGGCAAATGTATTTCCCGAGAAATATTTTTTGTAAAAGTCTGTTGTTGTTCCAATAATAAAATCACAAACATATCCCTTATCACCAGAAATATCAGTGATCACAGAAATTAGATCCTTGATCAAACTACCAACAAATGTGACGTCATCAAAAATAAATACAGGAATTTTGCCTTCGTGATTTATCTCTTCAATATGATGATATATGAGTTTTTCAACACTCTCTGTTTCAGCGTAGATTGGAATCAAGCGTTTGTACAAAGCATAGTTAACCGATTTTTGAACTATATTTACGTGGCCTATCAGAGAATTGGATTTATCATAAATTTTCAAATCATTACAGTCAGCTGGTTTTAGAAACTCAAGAACTGATTCCAGTGTTGAAATATCATCTGACGTAAGTTTCTCAGCCCGTTCCTGAATATTAGCTACAATACGATTTCCAAGTTCAAGAAACACATCGCCTCGCGAACCTGATTTTGCTTGTATCTTGAAATCAGGATTCTGACCATTATTTTCAATGAGTCCAAGAATAAATGCATAGAATGAAGCTGGACTCTGCCCCCCAGATTCTGATAATAATGCAGTTCCAATATCAATCTGTTTATGAGTTAGCGTTTGAGCAATACCAAGAATTCCACCCATAGCCAAATCACGTTTCGATACACGAATTACCTTATAGATAGGATTTCGTTCACGTATTTTAATTTCAAGAAGACGACATAGTTCTGTTTTACCGGTTCCTGGAGCTCCCCATATCACATATGGGCGGATGAAATCACCTGTATTTCTACGTTGATTAAGTGATAAATTCCAGTCTTCAAGTAAGACCTCTTCATCTACTCTTTTATCTCTTTCCCCAGGTCCTGAACGATGAAGCAAGAAATGCAGCGGATAATGTGTTCTCAGGAATAAATCCTCATCTTTCTGGAAACATTCAATTGTGAAAGTTCTCTGTATCTTTTCTTCAGTGAAAAAAGAGGTATAATTCATTAATTATCACCTACAAGAATCTGATTATAATTTGAACCATGGATCCTGATTTCTTTACCACCATCCGGTGTTAAAACATAGGTGAATTTATCTGACAGTTGATTATTTTTAGTTACAGCAAATTGAATCGATTGGAGCAGTTCCCTATCTTCGTTTAAAAAAGGATAATACAATTCACTTACCTTTTTGAATAATTGAGCATAAAGATCAATATGAATATTGGCACCGCTTTTTATTAATTCGGAAACTGCCAATTCTAAACTAAGTTTCAGAATTTCTTGAGGTAGTAATATGTATAATTGGGATTTTTTGCTTTTAATTTCATGTGTATACAATATACCGAGATATTTTAATAATTGTTTTGTATAATCTATTTTTGCTACTAACATTGACTCAGTTTTATCTTCGATCCCAACTTTTTTCCTTGCTTCCTGCAGATATCTGTCAATATCTTCATCAGTTACCAAAGATACTTGAAATGCTGATTCCAGGAAGTAACTGAAATATTTTATCTCCTTTGCAGGTGATGTATGAATAGATGAAATAATCTGTAATTTGAAATATCGTGAGAACGTATCCGGATTTTTGTCCCAATATTTTATTACGTTACCTTCAACTATTTGGACAGTATCGTTCTCTCTTTTGATAAGTCCAAGGTCCTCTAATGGAATGAGATAATTGTTTATTGTATCTTGTTCTTCAATAAAATATTTCTCAAGTTGTTTTTCATTTTGTTTTCCTTCGTTACATAAAAAATAATACAACCCTTCTAATAAACCAAATACGGGTGGTTGATATAATAAATCTTTAGTAGTCATTTTTACCTCGATAATAAGATAAATCAGGTTTAATCAAATAACTTGGAATATCCATGATAGGCATATGATTAGCATATTTCCCTTTCTGATACATTTCATTTCGTTTTTCACAAATACCGTCAATTGAATAATTTGCTGATTTTATCAATTCATGAATTATTTCTGCTAATTTACTTACATCCATATTCCGCTCTATCCAGGGTCTTAATGCATTGAAAATAAAAGTAGATTTCTTCCGAACGATATTATTCTCCTGTAATTTCCAGATACGTATGGCTATATCCCATATTGGTGATGGAGCTAAATCTGGATTCTGATAATCAAAAAGATCAAAAAGACTATGAGTTATCTTATTCGATAATAGAGAATTTATTTTTGATATCTGGATAAAAGCAAGATTTTTGGTTTCATCTAATTTATACTCATTTAAACCAGATTCTGATAGATATATTGCAAATATTTTCTCATATTTTTGAATTGGGTGAGTACATCTTTGAAGAAGATCCCTACCATTATCGCACCACTTTGATGGGACATAATCGCACTCTCCTGTTAGAAATACTTTTGGGGCGTGTGTTTCCAGATAATTTGTAACATAACCATCTGATGCGTCTAATTCTGGATCAATATGAACTACAGATAATTCTGATGGCTTGAGAGATGAACCAACTAATGAAAAATGCATTGAATCAGATAATAGGTTGACAGGGATTTCACAATTATTCCCCGCCTTTTTTGAAACAACGGTTATTTGTTTATTTCCATTATGTGCTGCAATAAGAGAAAAGGAACGCAAGTATCCGTTTGCCTCTTTAGCTTGGGGATCATAATAAATAAAATATGAATTTTCACTCTCAATGTCCTCAATTATAGTCAAAAGAGTGCTCAGTGTCATGAATAATTAGAGGGATATACTCTCTAATAAATATATAGTTTGTAAGTTTCTGTTACTGACAAAACTCCTGAATACATTCTGGATTAATTAATTTCATATGATTATCTATAGCATAATCAATCAACTTTCCACAAAGGGTTAATATCTGACGTGAATTTCCCATTCCTATCTTAAACAAAACAGGATACACATCCTCTGAAAACGGGTCATATAGACTTTTATTATCTATCACTTCTCTTATCAAATATGCCTGGATTAGTTCCTTTGTCTTTTCAGCACTCAATGGTTTAATACATGCCTCCTTACAAATCCTTTCCGAAAATGCATGATATTCTGAAATAAGCGATTGCCATACATCAGGAGCACAAGCGATTATTATCGATAGATTAGTGCCATTAATATCAATCAGGTGACGAAGCGAATTCAATAAATTCTGTTTGGTTCCTGGCTGAAAATTCTCTATTGCTTCAAATTCATCAATCATGAGAATTATTGGATTGTGTTTCATCGTAGTTAGAATCTCTTTTATCGCTTGAAATGCCCTGACGACGGATTTTGCATCAATATTTTTCGAGATACAGAGGATTTTTCGTTTAACATAATCCAACCCTTCCCCACTGACCCATTCCCACGCAGATAAGGAATTCTCATCATAGACTAGATTGATGAAAGCCTTACAATAATCAACATACTTTGCACAATCATTTAAACGAATAAGAGCTGTCGGTACAATATCTGAGAGAAGTAAATCGCCCCTCTGAATATGTTCCCATTTAACAGGAAGTACAATCTCTGATTCTATTTTACCACTACTTATTAGATCTGTAGATACATCACATAGAAATTGTCTAGCATATGTTTGGACAGTTTCCATCCCTAAATCATACATGAACTCTCTGTAGAGATCCAACATTTTATCTCCAGGTTGAGAAATGTAACCGACAACTGGTTTTGTTCCATCATCAAACCCATAATTCTTGAGTTGTTCCTTGATGTATTGAAGTGTGTGACTTTTACCACATCCATATGGGCCGGTTAAAATAATATGACTTGATTTTTCTGTGAGAATAGTGGTACTTATCGTCTGTAATATTGCTGAGAGAACTTCTTCTTGACCGATGTAGAAGCTTGGATTGCTTTCAGGAACTCCAGAGTAAGGGAAGGGATTTTTTCTTAGATTGAATACATCGTAATCTCTTCGAGTCAAATGAAAAGATGGCTCAGTCATCTAATTGACCCCCATGATAAGCAAGATAATAATACATACGACCATCGATTTCAATACCAAAAAGGTACTGGTTCGAGATTAATTTCATAGACAAACGATCCGAAAAAGAGATTGAGGTAACATATTTGATCTTCTTACTTGTTTTCTTTGCATGTGTTGTGAGTGGAGCCCCACTCAATTCAATCTTGCCAATATTTTTCAAAAATAATTTTACCAACTCCGTATCGAATATATTTCTGGCAAGACAACATTTTTGACATACACACTCCCTAAGTTTTGGAATCTCAACATATATCTGTTTCATGAAAATATTACTGGTTATATTTAGTTCATTGTATGTTTTGATCAGTTCATCTTTGAATTGAACCTTGTGTGATATCACGGGATATATTTCACCTGACACAACATTTCTTTGAACTGAACTTATCCTCTCAGCCCAGTCAGCAACAATTTCCACACAAGTTCTATTGAAATGTGGTGTGTTCTGTTTTTCTAATTCATTAAAAAGAGTATCAAGAGTGGCGGATCTTAGTTTACCGACCATTTCATAATAAGCTTTATAATGAACATGATCTAGAAAAAGACGGTGGACCTCTTCCCAGTTTTCAGTAACCACAGCAGTTCTAAATAGCCGAATATTATCAGTAATAAAATAAATTTTATTCTGCTTGGTCAACATTTTTAAATCGCACAGTTCATCTAAAATTTCACATGCTCGTGACTCTGAACATGCTAGTTTCTGACTAACAATTTCAGGTGTGATACTAGACATTGACTCAGTAATTCTTGCTATATCTACAAGTCTGCCAAGACTTACGGGACGCATACATACTCTCATACTAATCTCCGTGTTTTTAATTTGGCATAACGATAAGCATCTAAAGTTATAGGGTTGTTCATAAATCGTTGTTCAAGGTAGACTTCATAATCTCCATCCAGTATGTGTTGTTTTACTTTTCTTAGTTCATAGGACATCATCCAAAGATTGTGCATTGCAATAAGTTTACGACTGTTTCTGACCTCATTCAATGTATGAGTTGAACATACTGGACAAACACATGGAAGATATTGATATTTTTCAGGAAGGTCAGAAAATGCAATTGATCCCTTTTCAGGAGAGTAAAAGATTCTTTTTGATCCTGCTTTCATGTATGATGATGAGTCAAAACTATCAGCTCCCGCATATATCATTAGAGGAATTGTTGTTGGCCCACCCATTCCAAAAATGTGAAGAGGTTTGTCCCCTATTTTTTGTCGAACTGCTATGATTATATCTATAATTTCATAAAAACGACCTCTTTTTGGCAATAAACCACCAATAGCGAATCCATCAAAGTCTCCATGTTTCATAAGATAGTCGATGCAATTTAGAAGATGGGTGAGATTATATCCCTGAATCGAAGCATATAATTTCATGTTTTCGTTCTCTCTGTACTTTAAGGCTGTGATGGCATTTTTGATAGAAATAGAAGTTGAGTTTTGGTGCTGAAATGTAGTTGCGGGTGTATCTGTGAATATAGGAACATCTAATGTTGATGCAATGTTGGCGCCGATTTTTTCCTGGATGCGAAGTACTTCAATGGGATCTGGTTGTATTTTCAAATCTCTGTTTTGAAATCCGCCACTGTCTACAAAATATGTGATTTTCGGTGAATATACACTCTTTAATCCATTATCTATTATTTTATGATATGCGCGACTTTGTT
>Ga0265295_1005023_pt1 | contig 17315 bp, 15 predicted proteins | sample Munlansysbiofilm_FD_192503 | JGI IMG/M metagenome (GOLD analysis project Ga0265295, IMG submission 192503) | Leachate microbial communities from a municipal landfill in Southern Ontario, Canada - Methane capture system biofilm | ecosystem: Engineered > Solid waste > Landfill > Unclassified ...
TCTAAAGATGGGGCAATCTTTGCAATATGCGATACATTTTGACTTATCTTGTTTATATCTTCAATGTTAAAGTCAACCCCAGCCTCTTTTGCAATGGCTAGCATGTGTAAAACAGTGTTAGAGCTTCCGCCCATCGCCATATCTATGGCAAAAGCGTTATTTATAGCTTTCTCATTAATGATATTTCTTAACTTAAATCTCTCATCCAAAGCTATCTCACACACTCTTTTTGCAGCTTTTCTATAAAGCTCTTCACGCTCTTTTGTTAGGGCTAAAATGGTTCCATTTCCAGGAAGTGCAATTCCCATGGCTTCCATTAGAGTATTCATTGAGTTTGCTGTAAACATACCTGAACACGATCCTCCACTAGGGCAGGCATTGCACTCAATGTCAAATAGCTCATCCTCATCTATTTCACCCTGATTAAACTGTCCAACTGCCTCAAAAGCTGTTGTTAAATCTATGGGTTTTCCATCTTTTGTGTACCCTTTTTTCATTGGGCCACCACTTACAAAAACGGTTGGAACATTTACTCTTAAAGCCCCCATTATCATGCCTGGAACTATCTTATCGCAGTTTGGAATACAGATCATCGCATCAAGCATATGAGCATTCATGACTGTTTCTATAGAGTTTGCTATGATTTCTCTACTTGGAAGCGAGTAGAGCATCCCCTCATGCCCCATCGCAATCCCATCATCCACCCCAATGGTATTAAACTCAAATGGAACACAACCATTAGCTCTAATTTCATCTTTGATGATTTTTGAAACCTCATTAAGAAAAAAGTGTCCTGGGATTATCTCTATGAAAGAGTTCGCAACCCCAATAAATGGTTTTTCAAAATCCTCATCTTTAAGCCCCGTTGCTCTTAGTAGGCTTCTATGGGGAGTTTTATCAAACCCTTTTTTGACTATATCGCTACGCATGCTAATCCTTTTTTAAGCTCAAATATTTTAAAAATTATTATACCCCAAAGCGTAAGTTAGGCAAAATTTTGAATAAATTCTTTACTTTTAAAGATTCTTTTGATATACTTCCACTCTTTTTATTAGATATGCGGGAATAGCTCAGTGGTAGAGCACAACCTTGCCAAGGTTGGGGTCGCGAGTTCGAACCTCGTTTCCCGCTCCATTCAAAAGCCCGGGTGGCGAAATTGGTAGACGCAAGGGACTTAAAATCCCTCGAACATTTTGTTCGTACCGGTTCAATTCCGGTCTCGGGCACCACCAAGGCGGCATGGCCAAGTGGTAAGGCAGGAGCCTGCAAAGCTCTTATCCCCGGTTCAAATCCGGGTGTCGCCTCCAAGCATGCATTTTCGGGAGATGGCTGAGCGGTCGAAAGCGGCGGTCTTGAAAACCGTTGAGGTGAGAGCCTCCGGGGGTTCGAATCCCTCTCTCCCGGCCATTTTAATTATCTTTTAGTTCCAACTATATCCCCAAAGAGTAAAACATCTTCCAAAACAGCTTTAACAGCAAGTCCATCACTATCTAAATTTATCAATAGTTCACCCTTGCTACTTGAAAAGATTGGTTCATTTAAAACTACTTTTACAAAAATTCCATCATCCATTTTTAAAATTTTTTTCGCTCTTTCTAAATCATCTTTTACTGGAAATTCTATATCAACTCTTCCATCTTTTTTATTTCCACCAACTGCATATGAAGTGTGATTTTCCTTTTTTGTTAAAAATAAAGAACTATTGAAAAATAGGCTTAATATATCGTTCTTTGCATAAAAATCATTTTCATGCTTTTCATACTTTTCACCTTCAAATCTTTCTAAATAGACTACTTCATTTTCATGATCAAAGCTATAAGTTTTAGTCACACTCTTTTTATTGTTTTTCCTTGTTTTGCTATATTTTAAGGGTAAAAGTTGCCCATCTTTCACTATACCCTCACTGATAAATAGCTCCTCTCTTCCATTTGATAAAAATTTTGCAAAACCTTTGGTTTTAGCTAAAACTTCAATTTTATACTTCCCTTCATCCTCTTTAAAAGAAGTTTCAGCTCTTCCAAGTTTGCTAAAAATTGCAAATGAAATGTCATAAGATGCAAAAATATCTTTTGCATAAAGTGAAGAAAAAAGTAAGGAGATAACTAAAAAATATTTTGAAAAATTCATAAAAAATCCTTAAAAAAACTAAATAGAGTCAAGTGCAATTTTAAAACAATCTCTTTTGAATATAACTTATTGTAAAATATATCTAATGAGAAAAAGTATAAATCACATCTATTTCATAGCCTTAGTTGCTATTTTGTCTTCTGTTGCGCCAATGGGCGTTGATGCGTATTTGCCATCCATTCCTGAGATTTCAAGATATTTTGATGTTGCTATCCAAAAGATAGAACTATCTTTATCTATATTTCTAATTGGATTTGCGATAGGGCAGATTTTTGGCGGGCCAATTTCTGATAGATTTGGAAGAAGAGTTGGCTCAATTGTTGGATTAATTGGTTTTGGCATATTTAGCCTTCTTATAATATTTAGCACATCAATTTATGAACTTTGGCTCTATAGGTTTTTAGAAGCCTTCTTTGGAGGAATCACTGTTGTAAATGCAGCAGCTGCTGTTAGGGATAGATTTGAAGGCGAAGAGGCTGCAAAAGTATTCTCTCTAGTTGGTCTTGTAAGAAGTTTAGCCCCTCTTTTAGCTCCAGTTTTTGGATCTGCAATAGTTCATTTTTTCACATGGAAAGAGGTTTTTATCTTTCTAGCCATATACGCTTGGATAACCGCATTTTTCATATATAAAGATTTTCCAGAGAGTTTTACTTATGTAAAACAGGGGATTTTTGACTCATACAAAAAAGTTTTAACACACAAAACAGCGATAAAAGCTATGTTTACTCTTGCATTTAGTTTTGGTGGATTTTTTATCATCATAGCAAAAACATCATTTATATATACAGAATATTTTGGATTTTCAACTACCGTTTTTCCTCTATTTTTTGGGATAAATTTCATAATTTTAATGATTATGATACGATTAAATGTTAAGTTGCTTCAAAAATATAAAGCCATAAAAATCACAAAAAGCGCAATTTTTATTCAAATTTTAACTGCAATTGCGTTTTTCTTAGCCCATGATGGCATAGGATTAGTTGGCATAATGTTAACTCTAGCAGTCTATATGAGCATGATGGCTTTTGTGTTTGGAAACACTATGGCTATGGCGCTAGAATTTTTTCCAGACAATGCTGGAGTGGCCGCAGGAGTCATAGGCGTGCTTCAGTTTGGAGTTGGCTCCATCATCTCTTCCATTGCTTTAAGTTTTGAAGATAGTACATTTTTTACCATCTCATTAAGCCTTGTAATCATCTCCATTTCTAGTTTTTTAATCTTAAGAACATATAAGGCTTAATTTTTGAAAGAGTTGACGCACAAAGAGTTACCGCTTTTTTTAAAATATAGCTTTCTTTCAGTTTTAGGAATGTTGGCAATCTCGTCTGCTACGGTGGTAGATGGGTATTTTGTGGGAAATTATGTAGGTTCAAATGGATTAGCGGCTATAAATATAATCATGCCTTTATACTCACTCTTTTTTGGAATATCGCTTGCATTTGGCATAGGTGGGAGCGTTATGAGTGGAAAGTTAATAGCTAGGAAAGATGAGCGCGGAGCTTCCATCATTTTTACTAAAACTATAACTGTAATTTTATCTATCTCATCACTATTTTCTTTAATAATCTATCTAAACATGGATGCTATTTTAGTTAAAATTGGAGCAAATGAAGAGCTTTTGCCCCTTACTATCTCATATTTAAAAACCCTAATGCCATTTTTCCCATTCTTGATGGTGGGAGTTGCCATAAACTATTTCATAAGAGTAGATGGAAGGCCAACCCTTTCATTTTTAGCTCTTTTAGTTAGTGCGCTTGTAAATATGGTTTTAGATTTTCTTTTTGTAGCAAAATTTGGCTGGGGAGTTCATGGGGCGGCTTTAGCAACAGGAACATCTTTTTTAGTTTTACTCATTTTGCTTTTGCCACATTTTATATTTAAAAAAGGAAAATTATATATTACCTTTGTATGGAAAAATGGCAAAAATATTTTAAAAGCAGCATTAAATGGTTCATCAGAATTTGTAAATGAGATATCCATTGGCGTAACAACACTATTTTTTAACCTTGCAATGCTTAAGTTTTTTGGCACTAATGGAGTGGCAGCATTTACCATCATATCTTACTGGATTTGGATCGGGCAGATGGGAATGTTTGGGATTTGCGACGCATTAACTCCATTAGTTAGTAAAAATTATGGCGCAAGAAATATTAAAAGAGTGCTAAAGTTTTTCACCATAGGAGTTAGCTCTGTAGTTTTAATTGGGCTATTTATTGCCCTGCTTTTAATCTTCATACCAAAGCCCTTAGCAACTCTATTTTTACAAACAAGCTCAGAAGATGTTTTAAGCATTACGCTTGAGTTTGGAAAATGGATATGGCCACTATTTTTATTTAATGGTTCATCATTAATTATTTCTGCTTACTTTACCGCTTTACAACTGCCCAAACAATCAGCTTTCATAGCTTTGCTTAGAAGCTTTTTCTTCCCCATCATTTTTATTAGCACGCTTCCATCTTTCATGGGACACAAAGGAGTCTTTCTAACCCTTGGACTTTCAGAGTTTTTCACATTTATCATCGCATTTTTGTTAGTTGAGAGGTTTAATAGAAAAAATCTTATAGGAGTTATTAGAGGTAAATAAAGGTGCGACGATTTAGGGGGCTGACATATTTATCCTGCTATCGCACCTTAAAATAAATGCCCTATTATTTGTGCTGCAACAAATTTATGAAAGGAAGGGCTAGTAGTAAGGATACAAAAAGATAAATAAATTTAACCTAAAATATGAGATTTCGCTAAAAAAAGCTACAAAAATAGAGTGTTTCTACACAAAATAGTAAAAAATAATTAACTAAATTTGATTTTAATGAAGATGAAGATTTTAAAATTAAAAAAATGCGGCGGCTCACACAAACCGCCGTCTGCCCCTCTCCCTACATGCAGTGTAGGGCTTAGTTGTAACTTTATCCCAAGTTGCCTTAAGTGATGATAAAATTATATATTATTGATATTTCATCGTCATAATAAAAAGTGTAAAAACGCAAAGATTGTGCCAAAAGCTAAAAGCGTTTGGCCTGTAATGATAGAGGACATAAGTCCCACATTTCCGCCCATTTGCCTAGCTAAGATGTATGATGAGGCTGCTGTTGGCATGGCTGCAAAAAGTGCAACAACCATGGTTTTTATCTCATTTAGTCCAAATAAATATGAAAAATAAAGTGTTACCATTGGAAACAATATGAGTTTAAAAAAAGATGAAATCCAAAAATCAGCTCTTAATCCAAAGATCGCTCCTAAGCTAAGTCCTGCGCCAATAGAGATCAGTCCAAGTGGAATGCCAGGGCTTCCAAGCATGAAAAATAGCGGTTTAAATATGAAAGGTAGTCCAATTCCAGAAAAATTTAAAAATCCACCTACCAAACAGGCTAAGATGAGAGGATTAGAGACTATAAACTTGCTAAACCTTGATAATGAAAAACCGCCTTCATTAACATATATGGAAAAGATTGATACCGATAAGATATTAAGAAATGGGATTGCAAAGGTTATAAGAAGAGCCGCTAGAACCATGCCTTCATTGCCAAGATATGTATCTATTAGGGCAAGATATACATAAGTATTGTATCTTACCGCCCCTTGATAGATCGATGAAAAAGCGGCTCCATCAAATTTTAAAATTTTTTGAATTACAATAAGAACAATGCTAATTAGTATTAGAGTTAAAAAGATAACTTTTACCATATCTAGCGCTTCATAACCATTTGGGATGGAAGCATTTGCTAGTTTGTAAATTAGCATTGAAGGGATTAGGATATAGTAAGTTAACTTATCTAGCTCTTGCCAAAACTGCTCATTTTTGAAAAAAGAGTTTTTTAAAAATGCGCCTATCATAATGAGAGAAAATATTGGCGCAAGAGCCAAAAATAGTGTACTCATAGGCTAACTTAGCTCCATTATCCAAATTTTATCTTTTCTAAGTATAGTATAAATATTTAATTTCTAAAGGTAAAAATTGCAAGTTTTAACACTTTCATATAACCATTTTTTAGACAATTTTGTTTTAAATGCAGAGTTTTCTAAAGCTTGTAACATTTCTGGTAATGCTTATAAGTTTTGGAAAAATGGAGTAGCTGGACGATTTGAAGGCTCAAGAACTATCTTTTTACAAAAAGAGACTCTACCTAAAAAATATCAAAAAAATCTCATAAAGTGTAGCTCACTTGCTGGCTTAGTTACTTCTAAAGCCTTTTGTTCATTTACTGGACTTGCAAATTCACATTTAGTAAAAAGTAATGGATCAAAAATGTATGAATACTTAGATATTAAAACCATAAATGGAATAAAATTTGTGAATTTAAGAAAATTTTATGATGATTTAGGGCTATCTTATGAGTATCATATATACATTGAAAAATGCCACTTCTTCGCACCTGAACCGCTTGAGAGAAAGATAAAAATAACAGATACTTTATGTGTTGGGTACTATTAGTTTTACTTAATTCACAATGTGAAAAACCCGTGAAAAAGTTTTAAAAATTATAAACCTTAAACTTATTTATAATTACATTTTGGTAAAATCGCAAATTCATCGGGGTGTGGCGCAGTCTGGTAGCGTGCTACCTTGGGGTGGTAGAGGCCGCGGGTTCAAGTCCCGCCACTCCGACCAGTTAAAACCCTTTTTTTCTAACTTTTCATTACTCATTTTTCACTGTTTTAAACCTAATATAAGTAGCTTTTATATACTTTCTAGCGAAATTATGGTAAAATCACGGTTTTTAGATGCAAAGAAATATCTTTAAAAGATAAGCATAAAATATATTTTGTTCTCCCGTATGTTTGGGAGTTCTATGGGTAAAAGGAATATTTAAATATGAGCGAACCAATCGCGTTTATGGTTAATGGGGAGTTGGTAGATACACAAACTGCTACGCAAAAACAGCTCCAAGGTACTCCAGTTTTTTATGATAATTCGGCAAATTCATTAGAAGTTATTAGACACTCAACTGCTCATTTAATGGCACACGCAATTAAACGACTATATCCTGAAGCTAAATTTTTTGTGGGTCCAGTGATTGAGGATGGATTCTATTATGATTTTAGAGTTAGTGAGAAAATCAATGATGAAGATTTGAAAAATATTGAAAAAACTATGCAAGCTTTAGTGAAGAAAAAATATCCAATAGAGCGTGTTGAAAGCACTAAAAGCGAGGTTTTAAAGCACTTTGCAAACGATGATTTAAAGCTTGAGGTTTTAAAAAGGATTCCTGAGGGCGCAGTTTCAATCTACAAGCAAGGCGATTTTGAAGATATTTGTCGTGGTCCTCATGTTCCAAATATTGGACTTTTAAGGCATTTTAAATTAACTAGGGTTGCTGGGGCATACCTTGGTGGCGATGAAACTAAAGAGATGTTAGTAAGGATTTATGGAACTGCATTTGCCGACAAGGAGAGCCTGCAAGATCATATTAAAATGATTGAAGAGGCGAAAAAAAGAGATCATAGAAAATTAGGAAATGAATTAAAACTTTTTACATTTGATGAAGAGATTGGAGCAGGGCTACCAATATGGCTTCCAAATGGAAGTAGGCTTAGATCTAAACTTGAAGCACTTTTGTTTAAAGCACATAGAAAAAGAGGATATGAGCCAGTTAGAGGCCCAGAGATTTTAAACTCAAAAGCGTGGAAAGTTAGTGGACACTATGAAAATTATGGCGAAAATATGTACTTTACAACGGTAGATGATGTGGAGTATGGTATAAAACCAATGAACTGCTTAGGGCATGTAAAAGTATTTCAAAGTGATGTGAGATCTTATAGAGATTTGCCACTAAAGTTTTTTGAGTATGGAGTAGTCCATAGACATGAAAAAAGTGGAGTTTTACATGGACTTTTTAGAGTAAGGGAGTTTACTCAAGATGATGCTCACATCTTTTGCACGCCTGAGCAGATAAAAGATAATATTTTAGAGATTTTAAATTTTGTCGATTCTTTGATGAACTTATTTGATTTTAAGTATGAGATGGAGATATCAACAAAACCTGAAAAAGCAATTGGTGATGATGAGGTTTGGGAGAGGGCAACAAAAGGTTTAAAAGATGCCTTAGATGAGATTGGAGCACAATATCAAATAGACGAGGGTGGCGGAGCTTTTTATGGGCCAAAAATAGATATTAAAATTACCGATGCACTAAAAAGAAAGTGGCAGTGTGGAACCATACAGGTTGATTTTAACTTGCCAGAGAGGTTTGATTTAGGATATATTGATGCTAAAAATGAGAGATCAAGGCCTGTAATGATTCATAGAGCCATTTTAGGCTCTTTTGAGAGATTTATTGGAATTTTGACTGAGCACACAAGTGGAGAGTTTCCATTTTTCATAGCTCCAACTCAAGTTGCGATTATCCCTTTAGGAGAGGCGCACCAAGCTTATGCTAAAGGGTTGGCAAATAAAATAAGAGAGTTAGATATAGATTCAGAAATTTTTATGAAAAATGAGAGTTTAAGTAAAAGAGTAAGAACAGCAGAAAAGCTAAGAGTTCCAATGATTGTTGTTTTAGGAGATAATGAAGTTGCTCAAAAAACTGTTGCCTTGCGAGATAGAAGAGTTAGGGAACAGTCGCAGATGAGCCAAGAAGATTTTATAAAATTATTGAAGGAGAAAATGAGTGAGGTACACTTTTGAGTAAGCAAAAAGAGGTTATGCTCAACGAAGACATAAGAGCTGCTGAAGTTAGATGTATAGGTGATGATGGTACACAATATGGCATCATATCTAGAAATGAAGCTTTAAAAACAGCTGAAGATGCAGGGTTAGATTTGGTTCTAATAGCCCCTGATGCAAACCCGCCAGTATGTAAGATAATGGATTATGGGAAGTTTAAATATCAGCAAGAAAAAAGACTTAAAGAAGCAAAAAAGAAGCAAAAAAGTATTGAAATTAAAGAGATAAAATTTTCGGTAAAAATTGCTCAAAATGATGTGAATTATAAAGTTAGACATGCTAGAGAGTTCCTTGAAGATGGAAAGCATGTAAGATTTAGAGTCTTTTTAAGAGGTAGAGAGATGGCAAATCCTCAAGGCGGCATTGAAGTGCTTGAGAAGGTTTGGCCAATGGTTGAAGATATTGCTGATAGAGATAAGGAACCATCTATTGAGGGAAGATTTGTAAATATGATGGTTACTCCAAAAAAAGATAATTCTAAATAATTTAACTGCGCCCTAGCCTTCTTTAAATATTTTCTAACTCTTAAAGAAGGCTCTACTGTGATTACAAATATTTAACAATACACATTAAGTAGCACTTTAATATAAAAGTTTAAGCATTTTTCAAATGTATCTTGACTTTTAGCTTACTATTAGTCTAAAATGCGCTATATAAAATAAAACATAACGAGATATAGAAAAATGAACAAAAGAGCTATTACTTATATAGTGAGCGCCATGATCATATTAGCAGTTGCTATTTTTATATCTTTTTGGCTTGGACATTTCCCAATCTCATTTTTAGAGTATAAATCAATCATCATGTATAAATTAGGCTTCAAAGTAGATTTAGCACACCTTTCTAAGCTAGATGAGATAACCATAATTTTCCGTGACATAAGATTTCCGCGCATTGCTGCTGCCGTGTTAATAGGGGCTTCGCTTTCAGTTTCTGGAGCTGTTTTTCAAGGAATGTTTGTAAATCCTTTAGTTTCTCCTGGGATTTTAGGTGTTTTATCTGGCGCATCTTTTGGTGCAGCACTTGGCATGGTTTTGCGCCTTCCTTGGTGGAGTGTGCAAATTAGTGCTTTTATTTTTGGATTTATTGCTGTTTTTTTAGCCTTAACGGTCGCCAAATTTTATGGAAAAGGCAATGGAATTTTAATGTTAGTGCTTGGTGGCGTTATTAGCTCCTCACTCTTTGGCGCTTTTGTATCTTTACTTAAGTATGTTGCTGATCCTTATGACACTCTTCCTTCTATAGTATATTGGATGATGGGCTCTTTATCTTCAGTAAATCTTTTTGAAGCTTGGATAGCAGCAAGCCTTGTAACTCTTTCTTTAGTTGGAATTTTAATCTTTAGTAAACATTTAAATTTACTAAGTCTTGGGGAAGAGGACGCTAAGGCTTTAGGTGTGGATGTTTTTAAAACAAGGTTTTTCATCATTTTCTTAGCAACACTTTTAAGTGCAGTTAGTGTTATGTTAGCTGGAGTTATAGGTTGGATTGGGTTAGTGGTACCGCATGTTGCTAGGTTTTTAATAGGCGCTAACCATGTAGTTCTTCTGCCCTTTAGTGCATTAATTGGGGCAATATTTCTTTTAGTGGTTGACTCAATATCGCGTAGTCTTTTTAGCGTTGAGGTACCACTTGGCATTTTAACTTCTTTAGTAGGAATTCCTGTTTTTATCTGGGCACTACATAGAAATGTTAAGGCTCATTAAGTGCTAAATTTAAAAGATATATCCTGCGGCTATGGTTTGAAAAAGATTTTAAATAGCATCTCTTTTGAGATAAAAGAGGGAACAACAACAACTTTCCTTGGAGCAAATGGAACTGGAAAGAGCACGCTTCTTAAAGCAATTGTAGGGTTGTTAACTTACTCTGGAAATCTATTTTTAAAGGGTGAAGAGGTAAGAAAGATTCCAGTTAAAAAAAGAGCAAAACTTTTAGCTTATGTGCCGCAAAGTACCAATATTCCTTTTGATTTTACTGTTTTAGAAGTTGTTTTAATGGGTAGGTTTCATGCTAGTAAATTAAGTTTGAACTATAGCAAGAGTGATTTTAAAATAGCGCAAGGCTCATTAGAGCGAGTTGGTATTGGGGATTTTGCAAATAGAGTATATAGATTACTTAGTGGGGGAGAGCGACAGCTTGTTCTTTTAGCTCGCGCCATAGCACAACAAAGCCAGCTAATTGTTATGGATGAGCCTATTACTGGGTTAGATTTAGGAAATCAAATGAGACTTTTGCTACTGATAGATTCGCTAAAAAATGAAGGATACACGCTAATAAAAACAACTCACTATCCTGATCATGCTTTAAGAGTATCTGATCAAGTGGTGTGGATAGGAGAAGGCAAAATTTTAGCCTCTGGCTACGCAAAAGAAGTCATAAACATAAAAAGATTAAAAGAGGTATATGGAGTGGAGAGTGAGTGTTATGATCACCCAAGTGGACAGAGATTTATCTTACCTTTAAGATTTATGGAGAATAAAATATGAGAAAACTCCATCTGTTTATAGTTATGATTTTCTGTTTTTCTATTAATTTAGAAGCAAAAATCATAACAGATATGACAGGGCGCAATGTTGAAGTAACTCATGTCACAAAAGCTTTTAGTGCCTCTCCTCCTATGATGGCGATGCTTTATGTTTTAGCTCCCAAAACAATGATAGGTGTAAATTATGAATTCTTAGAAGTTGAGAAAACTTTTATGCACCCTTACATAAGAGATTTACCTGTTTTAGGAGGTTTTTTTGGTGGAGGAAAAGAGGCCAATATGGAGATGATAATAGCCAAAAAACCAGATATTGTTTTTGGATGGGATAGATTAAGCAATGAAGCTAAGCGCTCTAAAGATACTCTAGAATCTTTTGGCATTCCAGTAGCTTACATAAAGCAAGATACTTTAGAGGAGATGTTAGAGGCTTTAAGCGTCATGAGCTCTTATCTAGGCAAAGAAGAGAGAGCTAAAATTTTAATCAAATATGCAAAAAAGAGTTTAGATAGAGTTAAAAAGAGTGTTTTAAACTTAGATAAACCTAAGGCCAAAGTGTATTTAGCCCAAGGCATAGATGGATTGCAAACTGAGTGTTCAAATGGAGTGCAATCAGAAATCATCACATATGCAGGAGGAGTAAATGTTCATGAGTGTGCAGCTAACGCTAAAACATATAAGCGCGAAAAGATCTCTTTTGAAAAGCTCATGCAGTACGATCCAGATGTGATTTTTGTAAGAGAAGCTTCATTTTTTCATAATTTAAAAAACAGTTCAACATGGAAACACTTAAGAGCTTTTAAAGAAAATAAAATTTTCCTAGTGCCATCTTCACCCTTCCCGTGGGTTAGCAAACCTCCATCTTTAATGAGGTTTTTGGGTGTTGCTTGGCTTCATAAGCGTATCTATCCAGAATATTTTGATTGGGATGAGGAGCAAGAGATTAAGAGTTTTTATGAGCTTTTTTTAGACATAAAGCTTAATAATGATGATTTAAACTATTTAATGCAAGGAGTTTGAAATGGATATAGGCAAAATAGTATTGAGTTATTTTATTGTAACTTCATTTTTGCTTGCTAAATCTTCTACTTTTGAGCTTGGCCAAATAGAAGTTATCAGCGAGGCAGATATAGCTCAAAATAGAACTATATCCGTGTTAGAAGAGGAGGATATTAAAAATAGCGAAAGCAAAAACTTAGTAGATGCGCTCATAAGATTGCCAGGAGTTATTGTCGATCATAGAGGGGATAAAAATCAAATGGATATAAGAATTAGGGGTTTTAGACAAGCTCATATTCCTATATTTATAGATGGTATCCCTATATATGTACCATACAATAGAGAGACTGATTTAGGAAGATACACCACTTATGATGTTTCTAAAATTACAGTTTCTAAGGGTTACACATCTCCAATGTATGGGGCAAATACGATTGGAGGAGCTGTAAATATCATTACTAAAAAGCCAACAAAACCTTTTGAGGGTAGTGTTGGAGCAGGTGTTTTTAGTGGGGATGGACATGAAGAGTTTATAAACTTAGGGACAAACCAAGGTAGTTATTACGGTATGCTCTCACTCTCAAATTATCAAAGAGACTATTTCAAGCTTTCAAAAGATTTTGATTCTACAAATAGACAAAATGGCCGCAAGCGAGTAAATTCTGACTTTAAAGATCGTAAAGTAAACTTAAAAGTTGGCTATACACCAAATGAGACAGATGAATATTCATTTAACTACATAGTTCAGCGTGCTACAAAGGGTCAACCTGTGCCAACACAAGGAGAACTTTTTAGAGATAAGCGCTATTGGCGATGGCCTGATTGGGATAAGACAAGTTACTATCTCATTACAAAAACAGCTATCGGTGAGCATTTTTTAAAAACTAGGTGGTATTACGATAAATTTTACAATAAAATGCTTGATTATAAAGATGGTACTTTTACGGAGCTAAACACTCCAAAAGCGGGCGATTTTAACCCATCAGAATATGATGATCACTCTTATGGTGGCGCTATTGAGGGAGATTTTTCTTTATCTGCAAACCATCAACTTAAACTTTTTATTTCTCAAAAAAATGATTACCATGATCAAAAGCGTGGAAAAGAGGAGAGTGATGCCATAACACAATCTATTGGCACAGAGTATGCGTGGAAGTTAAGCGATAAATTAAATTGGGTTTTAGGGGCAAGTTATGATTATTTTAAAGTTAAAAAATCTTTAACTAAAAATGGCGAAGCTTATGATTCTAACCCTACTATGCACGCTTTTAATCCACAAACAGCTCTGTATTATCAAATAGATGAAGATTTAATGGTATTTGGGAGTATTTCCCGTAAAAGCAATATGCCCTCACTACACACTCTATACTCTACTAAGTTCAACTCTCATGTGCCAAACCCTGATTTAAATCCTGAAATTTCTACTAACTATGAAGTTGGCTTAGAGTATAAAATAGCATCAGCTCACATGCTAAAAAGCTCCCTGTTTTTTAACCAAACTAAGGACTTTTTAGGGACAATAAGTGTTGCCCCTAGCGGATCTTGTGTGAAAGATTGTGAAAAAACCATAAACATAGGAAAGTATGAGCATATTGGTGTTGAAGTTGAGATTGATTCATATTGGAGTAGTTATCTTGCCACAAGAGTTGGTTTTATGCACATAGAGCCAACTATTAAAAATCCATCTGATGCAAAGAGAGAAAAATATGTCAAAGATACACCTAGAAATTCTCTAGCTGCAAGTTTAATCTACAATCCTATTCATTCCATAGACATTATGCCCTCTTTAAGATACGAGAGCAAAAGATATTATGATAATGAAAATGGTAAAACAAACAACTCTTTTACGCTTGTAGATTTTAAGGTAGCTTACAGGCCTATAAGAGATTTAGAATTCTCAACTGGTGTAAAAAATATATTCGATAAATATTATTATTATGACATTAGGTTTCCTCAAGAAGGACGACAATTTTATGCCAATGTGCGCTATCAATTTTAATAAAGGGAGACAAAATGCAAGGATTATTAGCAGGAGTTAATTTTGATTTAATGTATTCATATCAAAAAAAAGCATCTACACATAAAAATAAAGATAGAGCTACTTGGGATAAAAGAGCTAAGGAGATGAATAGTAAAATCCATGAAGGACACTATAACGATGTGATAAGAAAAAAAGTAGATCTTAGTAGTGCAAAAACGCTGCTAGATGTGGGTTGTGGCCCTGGTACTTTTGCTCTTTGCTTAGCAAAAAATGTAGAGCATGTTTATGCTTTTGATTTTTCAACACAGATGCTAGCTTGTTTAGAGGAGAATAAAAAACTCCAAAACATTAAAAATATTTCTGGATTTCAAGCAGATATTGAAGATAGTTGGGATGATATTCCTGTTTGTGATGTAGTGTTAGCTTCTAGATGTATGGAAGTTAATAATTTAGCTAAAACTTTAGCGAACCTAGATGCTCATGCAAAACAAGCTGTATATATGACTTTTAAAGTAGGATCTAGTTTTTTAAGTGAAATTTTACTTCATGAAATTGGTAAAGAGGTAGTTCCAAGACCAGATTATATCTATGTATTAAATATTTTATATCAAATGGGCATATTTGCTTGTGTTGAATTCATAACTCCACTTGATAAAAGATGTTGTGAGGGGCCATCTATGGAAGAGTATGTAGAAGCTATTAGTTGGAGTTTAGATGGCATAAGTGATGAAGAAGCAAATAGGGCAAGAAGATACTACAAAAGGTGTAAAGATGAAGGTATAGAGCCAGAATTAAGAGATAATCGCTGGGCATTAATTTCATGGAAAAAACCTTGCAATAAGCATAAGGGTTGTAAATAATTTACAAAAGGAAAAAGATGAAATCTATATGGACAAGACTGTTTATAATAATCACTATATTTTTAGTACAAATAAATGCTAAAGAGCAGGGTTTAAGCATTGACTCCACTCCGCTACCTAAAAACATAAAAAAAGTGTATGGATCTGCTCCTCCCATAACTTTTATGCTTTATGTTATAGATGAAAGCTCTTTAGTTGGCGTATCATTTCCCCAAATAAACCAAGGAAATAAAAATGGTGAAAAGTTTTTATCAAAAGACTTTATGAAACTCCCAGTTTTGGGCGGTTGGCATGGAGATAAATTGCCAAATTTAGAAGCTATAATAAAGGCAAATCCAGAATTAATTATAGTTTGGGATACACCGTTACTTATGGGAAAGAGTATGAAAGATATAGAAAAAATGAATATACCATTTTTGAAGATAAATCTTGATAGCAGTAGAAATTATCCTCAAAATTTTAGAATTTTAGGAGAGGTACTTGATAGAAAAGATAGAGCTAACAAATTAGCTGATTATGCAGAAAAAGAGTTAAAAGAGTTAGATGATTTTATTGAAAGTTTGGGAGATGCGCCACGCACTAAGGTTTACTATGCGCAGGGTCCAACGGGATTGCAAACAGAGTGTGATTCCTCTTTTCACTCTGAGCCTTTAGTGCTAGCTGGAGGAGATGTTGTGCACAAATGTTCTCAAACTACCATAGTAGGGATGCCAACTATAAGTTTTGAAGAGCTCATGGTTTATGATCCAGATATTATAATATCTCAAAATGAAGAGTTTTTTGAAAACATCTTTAATGATTCAAAGTGGAAAACTCTAAGGGCAGTAAAAAATAAAAATGTTTTTCTTGCACCAAAAACTCCTTTTAATTGGATAGATAGACCACCATCTTTCATGAGGATACTTGGTGTGCATTGGTTGGCTAGTAGAATGTATCCTAAGTCCTATCCTTATGATTTAGAGAAAAAGATAATTGATTTTTATGAGCTGTTTTTTGGAAAAACATTAACCAAAGAAGAGATAGATTACTATTTTAAAGATTATTAAAATTAATGTATAAATTTTTCTAAAAACAAAACTCTTTAACTACGCCCTAAGCATTCTTTAGATACTATTTACCCCTTTAAAAAAGCTTAGGGTTAATTTTGCTTTTTATAAATATAAGGAGTTAGCATGCCAAAAATGAAAACTGTGCGTGGTGCTGCTAAACGATTTAAAGCTACGAAAAATAAAATAAAGCGCGGTTCAGCTTTTAGAAGTCATATATTGACAAAAAAGCCTACCAAGCGAATGCGTAGATTAAAGTCACCACAATATGTTTGTAGTAGTGACAGCAAAAATGTTCAATTGATGCTGTGCAGTAAATAGTTGGTTTACACCTAAAAGTCCCCCTATTAAAATAGGGCAAGTCCAGAATTGGCACCAAAATGGTTAAGGAGATTTAATGGCAAGAGTAAAGACAGGTGTTGTTAAAAGAAGACGACATAAGAAGATATTAAAGCTTGCTAGAGGCTTTTATAGCGGTAGAAGAAAACATTTTAGAAAAGCTAAAGAGCAACTAGAGAAGAGTTTAGTCTATGCTTATAGAGATAGACGAAGAAAGAAAAGAGACTTTAGAAGATTGTGGATCATAAGAATCAATGCCGCATGTAGATTAAATGGCATAAGTTACTCAAGATTTATAAATGGACTCTCAAAAGCAAATATCGATTTAGATAGAAAAATATTAGCTGACATGGCTATGAGTGACCCAGAAGCTTTTGCTGCTGTTGTTACAAAGGCTAAAGAAGCACTTTAATATTAGCCCCGCTTGGGGCTAATATTACTCTCCAGGATAGACAAAACTAGCATCCCTAGTTACAAAAATCTCATCTTTATTATCAGTTGCAAAAGCTTTTATAGTTATAGGTATAGATAGATCTTCTTCTGTTTTTAAATCTCTTTTTTTAGTTAAGATTACAATTTTTTTACTTTTTACCCCAGCTTCTAAAAGAAAAGGCTCTTTTGGTTGTTTAATTTCAATACTCTTATCATCAATCTCAAAATAGAAGTAGTGATCACGGTTGTCAGTATTTTGAAAAAGAAAGGTATATAGATTTTCTATGGAATCATCTTTTATCTTATATAACTGCGTTGTACGATTAATATTTAAAAGCATATGCTCTTTTTTTCCACTCATAAAAACAAGCAATGAAAGAGCAAT
>Ga0265295_1005024_pt1 | contig 17314 bp, 15 predicted proteins | sample Munlansysbiofilm_FD_192503 | JGI IMG/M metagenome (GOLD analysis project Ga0265295, IMG submission 192503) | Leachate microbial communities from a municipal landfill in Southern Ontario, Canada - Methane capture system biofilm | ecosystem: Engineered > Solid waste > Landfill > Unclassified ...
AAAAACAACCCGATAAGGGTAAAGAAAAAATAGAAACAGGCAATAATGCTACTTCAAGCCGTTTATCAGTAAAACAAAGAATGCAGTCAGTTGCCCCCTGGCTGCTCGAGTACGCTGAAATCATAATCGTGCTTATTGGTGTTATCTGGTTACTGGCAAAATACTGGCTTCCGCTAGGGCCTGCTAAAAGTTTGGTAATAAATGTGCTTTTTGTGGCCCTGCTCTTAACAATTATCTTAGGCTTTTTCATCATCCTCGAGTATTTCTATAAACCTATACTACGATGGTGTTTGAACCATAAGGTAACCTTCCTGTTGATTCCTTCTTTTTTAATCCTTTTTGGAGCAATTACCTGGATGGGATTCAGTAACATTTTTGGGTTTGTGGCCAAAGGTTTCGACACGGTTGGGTGGAATGTGCGCACCACCAAAGTATGGTCAGGATTAACCCACACCTTCCCCGCCACAGGCAAAGAATTTATGCCTTCACTTAATGAAGGAAGTTTTCTGCTGATGCCCACTTCTATGCCACATTCAGGTTTTGAATACAACCGCAAAGTTCTGGGGCAATTGGATATGTTGATCACCAACATTCCGGAAGTTGAACTTACGGTAGGAAAATTAGGAAGGGTAGAGTCTGCTCTCGACCCTGCACCCATCTCAATGTACGAAAACGTTATTAACTACCGGTCGGAATACATGCTCAACGAAAAAGGGCATCGGGTAAGGTTTAAAGTAGATAAAAAAGACCGATTTATATTGAGTAACGGAGATACGCTTACCAACACAGAAGCCTTACACGGCGGGGTAACCCTTCAGGAGCTGATACCAGATAACAAGGGAAATTATTATCGCAATTGGCGGCCAGAAATTAAATCGCCCGATGATATTTGGAATGAGATTGTAAAAGTAGCGAGAATACCGGGCGTAACTTCTACTCCAAAACTACAACCCATTGAAACAAGGTTGGTAATGCTTCAAACCGGAATGCGTGCACCGATGGGCATAAAAGTTTATGGCCCTGACCTATCTACTATTGAAGATTTTGGAATGCAGCTAGAGGAGATTTTAAAGCAGGTACCATCGGTAAAGACTGAGGCTGTATTTGCCGACCGAATTGTGGGAAAACCATACCTACACCTTAATATTAACCGCGACGAAATTGCACGCTACGGCCTAAATGTGGAAGATGTGCAACAAACCATCGAAACGGCCATTGGGGGAATGCAGATTACCTCTACGGTTGAAGGGCGGGAACGTTTTCCGGTAAGGGTGCGCTACCCACGCGAACTTAGAGGCGACCCCGAGTCGCTAGGTAAAATACTGATACCTACGCCAACCGGAGCTCAAATTCCTATCTCTCAAATTGTCGATTTTGAATACGTTAGAGGGCCACAGGCCATAAAAAGTGAGGAAACTTTTTTGGTAGGTTTCGTTTTGTTCGATAAACGGGAAGGGTTTTCAGAAGTAACCGTGGTTAATGATGCACAGAATGCAATACAAGGTCGAATAAATTCTGGTGAACTAAATGTGCCTGCAGGAGTTAACTATAAATTCTCAGGAAATTATGAAAATCAGATACGCGCCGAGAAACGCCTTTCCATAATTGTGCCTCTGGTTCTAATTATTGTGTTTCTAATTCTCTACTTCCAATTTAAGTCGGTTACTACCTCTTTAATGGTTTTTACAGGTGTTGCTATGGCCTTTAGCGGAGGCTTTATAATGATATGGCTTTATGGGCAGGGCTGGTTTGTGGATTTCTCCATCTTTGGCACCAACATTAGGGAACTGTTTCAAATGCATACCATCAACCTTAGCGTGGCCGTTTGGGTAGGTTTTATTGCGCTCTTTGGTATTGCTACCGATGACGGTGTTTTAATGGCCACATACCTCGACCAAAGTTTCGCCCAGAATAAAACCGATAACCTGAAAAGAATACGGGCGGCCGTGGTGGAAGCGGGTTACCGCAGAATTAGACCTGCTGCAATGACCTCAGCAACAACCATAATCGCGCTGCTTCCCATTCTAACCTCTACCGGACGGGGCGCTGACATTATGATACCCATGGCCATTCCGGCTTTTGGGGGGATGATTTTTGCAGCGGTAACCTATTTTATTGTACCGGTACTTTATAGCCTGCGCGAAGAGAAAAAGATTGGCAAGGCAATGAAGATTAGAGGTTAGAAGTTAGATGTTAGAGAGTAGATTTAATAATTTAGGCTCATTATCAGGTAGTAATGAATAAAACATATTTAAAATGATAAAGACATATAAAGATCTCGAGGTTTATAAACGGTCATTCGATCTGGCAATGGAAATTTTTTGGTTGTCAAGGAAATTTCCCAAAGAGGAAATGTATTCTCTAACCTCACAAATAAACAGATCGGCTCGATCTATAAGTGCAAATATAACTGAAGGCTGGGCCAAAAGGAATTTCGAGGCCGTCTTTAAACAGCACCTTATCAACTCCCTAGGTTCTAATGCAGAAACAGAAAATTGGCTTCGATTTGCACTTGAATGCAAATATCTTGACGAATCGACATTCGGAAAATTAACTTCTGAACTTGATCAAATTGGAAAAATGCTGTATGCCCTCCATAAAAACTGGAAAACCCATGAGAAATAAATTATACATAAAAGACAAGAGGTCGGAAATTAGTTGTCAGAAGTTAGAACTTGAAAATCTGCGGATAGATAAAAAGAATAATAATCCTATTACCAATCCCTATTATTCTTTCTTCTTTTCTCTATTTCCTAACCTCTCTCTTCTAACCTCTAACTTATATCTTCTAACCTCTATCATCTGGATATTGGTTTCAACTGTAGTAACGGTACCTGCGGCTGCTCAAAACCTGAATGACTATCTTCAAACAGCAGCCGAGAATAATCCAGGGCTACGAGCAAAACACAAGGAGTTTGAAGCGGCCATGCAAAAAGTACCCCAGGTATCTTCCCTCCCCGATCCCACTATTTCATTCGGGTATTTTATTCCGAAAATGGGCTCGCAACGGGCTGAATTGACTATAAACCAAATGTTTCCCTGGTTTGGCACCCTTGGTGCACAAGCCGATGCTGCAAACCTAACGGCAGAAGCCAAATACCAGTCGTTTTTAGATGCTCGAAATCAACTTTTTTTTCAAGTTTCGGCTGCATTTTATCCTTTGTTTGAGCTAAATCAGTGGCAACAGATTGAGCAAGATAACATCAAAATTTTAGAAGTTTACAAATCCATTGCCAATACAAAATTTAAAAATGGGATTGCACCTATGGTGGATGTTTTGCGAGTGGATATTATGCTCAAAGACGCCAACACCAACCTCGAGATATTGAAGCAGAAAGAAAAACCACTCGTTACCACTTTCAATAAGCTACTCAACAGAAACGAAAATGAGGAAGTTGAAATTGCTGATTCCTTGAAAATTGAACTCATAGCAAATAAAGTCCAAAAGGACTCTCTACTGTCGGAAAACCCGCTTTTGGAAGCACTCGAATTGAAAGTGAAGGCAAGTAAGGCGAACGAAAGGGCAGCACAAAAACAAGGCTTCCCAAAATTGGGCATTGGATTAGGATATATGATTATGGATAGAAGTTCTAATGGCGGTATGACCGATAATGGGAAAGATGTGTTGATGCCAATGGTCTCCGTAAGCATTCCCATTTTTAGGAAGAAATACAAAGCGGCCGAAAAAGAGGCACTATTGATGCAGGAAAGCTACTCTTTGCAAAAAGAAGAAACCGCAAATATGCTTATTTCAAATTACGAAACCGTATGGTTCGAACTCCAACGCCAACAACATTTGATTGAACTGTACAACCAGCAAATACAGTTATCGAACCAAGCATTAAGCCTTTTGTTTAGTGCTTACAGCAATTCGGGAGAGCAATTTGAGGAGGTTTTGCGCATGCAACAACAATTATTGAAATACGAAAAGATGAAGGCCACGGCAGTAGCACAGTATCAGATTGAACTGGCTAAACTGAATTATTTAACTGCAAAAACATACAATCAATGAAATCAAATACAAAAATAGTAATAGCAGTTGTAACAACACTGACAATAGGTTTTTTATTGGGCTGGTTAGTTTTTGGTAACACTTCGCATAAAACAACTAGCGAGCACCAGCATGAAACTGAAGAAGTTGCAAAAGAAACAGTATGGACCTGCTCTATGCACCCACAAATCCGCCAAAACGAACCGGGCAGCTGTCCAATATGCGGTATGGACCTTATTCCGCTGGAAGAAGACCAGAACGACGGAATAGACCCTATGACTATCAGTATGTCGCCCACAGCAATGCAATTGCCCAGTATAAGTACGGCAATTGTTGGTACAATGAATCCGATAAAATCTGTACGTCTAAACGGTAAAATACAGGGAGATGAGCGTAGAGTGTTCTCCCAGTCTTCTCACGTACCGGGGCGAATAGAAAGCCTAACGGTAAATTTCACGGGCGAGCAAGTAAAAAAAGGGCAAGTAATTGCCACCATATATTCACCCGAGCTGGTAACTGCCCAAAATGAACTGTTCGAAGCTCAAAAATCCAAAGAAACCCAACCAGAACTATTCAATTCTGCTAAAGAAAAATTAAAAAACTGGAAGCTGACAGAAATACAAATTGAAAAAATGCTAAAATCGGGATCACCCACAGAAACCTTTGAGGTAAGAGCCGACGTATCGGGTTATGTTACCCAGAAAACAGTGAACCCAGGTGAATACATTAGTAAAGGTGACCCCATTTATAAGATTGCAGATCTTTCAAAAGTTTGGGTGCTTTTTGATGTGTATGAATCGGATATGGAGTGGATTAGAATTGGCGACAAAGTTGAGTTTACCGTATCATCATTGCCTGGGAAAAATTTTGCGGGGATTATCTCCTATATTGACCCAGTAATTGATGCACAAACGCGGGTTTCAAAGGCACGGGTTGAAATATCAAACACAGGCCTAACATTGAAGCCAGAAATGTTCGTCTCCGGAACGGTTCAGGCAAAGCTGCCCAAAAGGTCCAATGCAATTGTGGTTCCAAAAACTGCGGTTATGTGGACCGGCAAGCGTTCGTTGGTTTATGTAAAACATTCTACTGAACAAGGTGTTAGCTTTAAAATGCGCAAAGTTACACTTGGCCCTGCGTTGGGCGAAAGTTATATAATAGAAAACGGCTTGGAGGAAGGAGAAGAAATAGCAATAAATGGCACATTCAGCATTGATGCGGCGGCCCAACTAGCTGGCAAACCTAGCATGATGTCCCCTGAAAGCAGTTCTGCAATGACTGGGCATGACCATGGGGATAATAAAATGGAAGAAGAATTACTTCACGATGAGCATACAAAGCATTTATCATTTAAAGTTGCAGGCAGTTGCAGTATGTGTAAGGACAGGATTGAAAAGACAGCACTTTCGGTAAATGGAGTCAACAAAGCAAATTGGGACGAAAAATCACAAACCGTTCATATTGATTTTGATTTACAAAAAACTAATTCCGATGAGATTCAAAAGGCTATTGCAAAAGCAGGTCACGATACTGAAAAATTTAAAGCACCTGATAGTGTGTACAAATCGCTACCCGCGTGCTGTTTATATGATAGATTAAGTTATTAACCAAAAAACAAATAATATTATGAACTACTATTTTAGTAAAACAATTGAAGCAGAATTTGACAAGGCAACAGAACTTGTTATTGAAGCATTGAAAGCTGAAGGATTTGGGATACTTACAGAAATTAATACCCAGCAAGTATTTAAGGAAAAACTTAATATTGATTTTAAGAAGTATAAAATACTTGGAGCCTGTAACCCCGCCATAGCACACAGAGCATTACATCACGAAGATAAGATTGGCACTATGCTACCCTGTAACGTTATTGTTCAGGAGATAAGTAAAAATAAAACTGAAATAGCTGCAATTAATCCTGTGGCATCAATGCTTGCAGTTAAGAACGAAAACATAACTGCAATTGCTAATGAGGTAAAGGAGAAACTCGAACGAGTTATCTCATCTCTTAAATAAATTGTATCCAAGCAATATCAATAAACTGTAGGTAAGTTTTTTATTGATGCCTAGAATTTAGGCATGATATTATCACGTTAAAAAGATTGAACTTTAATTTAGCAGTTAAAACAAAACACGCTAAACAGATGTTTATAATCTTTTAAATGAATTATAAATTATGGAAACACTAAAACTAAGCATTCCCAAAATGAAATGTATGGGTTGCACATCAACAATTGAAAATCACTTATCGAAAGTTGGAGGAATTGCTGAGGTTAAGACTGATATACCGTCGAAATCGGCCACAATAACATATAATGGTGGCACGTCAATAAAAAACTTAATACTAAATACCCTTAAGGGAATTGGTTACCCTGCCGAAGTTATAGACTAAGCGCATTTAACAAGGCGGACGGTTACAGATTATGTTGCTTTTTAAACCGAGGGTACAACTCATTGGCAACCCACTTAAAGTTTGGTGCAATTTTAAGAATATGAAGGTACGTGCGCTTGGCATTGGGTATCTCCTTTGCTTTTTCTTGTGCCAAAGCAAGCTGAGCGTAAGCATTCAAATACAGCCAATTTTGTGGTGCACTTCCGCCATTAAGTTGTTCCATTGCGGCAATAGCCTTTTTGTAGTATGTAATAGCCTCAACCGGATTACCGCCAAACATTGATGGAGCATAATGAGCCGAGTTGGCTTTTTCTAAAAGAGCTTGGTACGAATTAGGATCCAGTGCGAGCGACTCATTAATAACACTTAGGCTTTTTGGTCCAATAAAGGGTGCTTTGTATGGCGAAATTGCTATTTGGTACGCCATTAGCGCAGCGCTAAGCGCCATAGCGTTAGCATTGCGGGGCTGTTCAGCTAACAACATTTCAACCTTCTGTCGAGCATCGGATAAAACGCTACTGGCTAACTTTTTGTTTTTAATGCCCAGTAAATAACCAATATAACCATACTGCAACTGAATAATATCAAACATCACCTCATTACTCGGCGTAACACGATAGTCGTTTCCCATTTGGTCTAGCACTTCCAACCACTCATCCATTTGCCCCAGCTGGTAACTGGTATATAGCCTATGGCTATACGTTTCGCCCTGTCCTTGGGCTAAAGGGCTTAAAATTATTGTTAAAAGAAGTAATGCAACTGATGAAAATATTGTTTTTATGGTCATCACTAATTTTCTATTAGAATTAAATTCTACGCCCCTTCCAAACATACTTTTTGCTATTCGAAAAAGCCAAAGCCTTGTAAACCAAATGCAGAAATGCAAAATGCTGCAAAGGCCAAAGTAAAACATTAAAATATAGCGATTGTTTTGACAACTTAGACACGAATACACGTGACGATAGTAGCATAGTAAAGTATAGTAATACCAAAGGAAAGGGAAGTCCAAACAAAACAATAAACGGCCCCACAGTACCTAGCAATGCAAACAAAAGCGTAACAACTATGCTACCCCCAAAAAAGGCTGTAACATTCTTTGTAAAACCAGTAATAGCCTCGTGATACGATCCGTACATTCGGCACGAAATATCATCGGTGCCGAGCAGTGTAGCCATTTTAAGTTTTTGCTTTTTCACCATACGGCTAATGGCAATATCTTCAACAGCCGATTTCATAACCCTCTGGTGCCAATCGTTCTGTCGGTATGTATTGGCATCGAACATCATCATTTGGCCATTGGCTGCCGATAACGACCTACGCTCACTCCAGTATATAAGGCGCAGAATCAGTAGGGTTAACAAAATCCAGTTCATACTTGGCACAACCAACTTTTCGCCTGTCGATCTCAACTCCTGCCTTGGGAACATACTTAGAAGAGTTAACTTTTTACGCTGCATAAATGCAAGCGCATTACCAACTAAATTGGGCGAAACCGATACGTCCGCATCGAGAAAGAGGAGAAAATTACCATTGCCGCTTTTGGCAAGTTGGTAACAAGCGTGGTTTTTACCTAACCAGCCACTGGGTAAGCTTTCTCCTTGAATAAGTTTTATTTGTGAGTTGGTGCTTGCCAAATCCAAAACAATACTAGCCGTACTATCGGTTGATTGGTCATTGTAAACAATAATTTCGAGGTTTGTATAGGTTTGATTTAGCAAACTTTTTATAAGTTCCTGTATGTTTTGTTCCTCATTACGAGCAGGAATTAATATTGATACCATAGGAGAACCCACAACTTCACCAAATGGCAATTCGGGTTGAGTAATGTAGTTTACAAGGGCAACGACAAAACGAAAAGCCACGAATACCAATAAAAATATGGATATGTAAAAAAGTGGGCTCATACCTTCAAAATATTTTCCTGATTAACAAAACTGTTGCTTAAATGATTATTGTATGCCTGCTCAATATCAACAAGCGTGTGGTTGCCATTATACTCGGCGAGTGACAGCGTGAGCGTTGGCTTACGGTATGAAAAATAATTGGTAATACAGGAAGCAAAAACAATCCTAACATTATTGGTTTGTGCTAATATTCGCTCTATCCCCCTTTGGAAAACAACATTCGTTTTATGCTGTGGCTCTATTTTCCCTTGTGGATATAGAACTAACAAGTTATTTGGATTGCTTAAAACTTCGGAACAAAAATTCAAGCTTTCAATTACGCTTCGGCTACCCTTTTTTACGGAAAATGCTCCAATTCTGCTAAAGAACGAAAGCTGCGACAGCTGCTCCTCAAGCATAAGAACGTGAAACTTCTTCTTAAAAACAGCTTTATTTAAATGCCACGCAAAAAAACCATCCCACCAGCTAAAGTGATTGGAAATAAGTAAAACGGGTCGGCTATCGGTATCTAAGTCACCAGTAATTATTACCTCTCTAAAATCTGTTTTTAAGATAGTTCGGATGTAAATATCAATTAAACAGCTATGAAACTTACTATGATTGGGCTTTATCATACAGAAAACATATATGCACAAATGTAAACAAAAATACTATTTACACACAACCAATAAGTCACAGTGTAATGAATCAGATTTTTCAAAATTTAATACCTTACCAAGGCATTCTCAAAAAAAACAGTTGGATTTATGATTAGCTAGAGTCAGTTTTGGGGGAACAAATAGCTACATAAAAGTATTCCTTTTTGGTGTAAAAAATTCACTTTTTTATAGTGTTTCACTTACCTCGTCGTTTTAAACTAAAAAAAATATTAACCATATCCAACTGTCCTGTTACGAATTATCCTCAATGAAGAAAGAAGCAATACTCCTGACTACCTGAGCATTATATGCCATAAAAATATATTTATGCTTGTTCTCTGACAACCGATTGGAAGTTTAGCTAACTTTGTGTCGTTTTTTAAAACCATAGCTAATCCTCTACAATTTTTAAAAAACACGTAAAGGATAACTCACAATATTTTTTAACTAGATAACAAAACACACTTGAAATGAACTGGATTTTCAAACCTAAATTTTTTTCGCTATTTAAACACGGATATAGTAAAACCCAACTACAAAGCGATGTACTTGCCGGTATAATAGTTGGTATTGTAGCCTTGCCATTGGCCATTGCGTTTGCCATTGCCTCGGGCGTATCACCCGAGAGGGGTTTAATAACCGCAATTGTTGCGGGGTTTCTAGTCTCTATTTTAGGAGGAAGTCGCGTACAAATTGGGGGACCAACTGGAGCTTTTGTTGTTATTGTATTTGGTATTGTTCAGCAGCATGGCATTGAAGGATTAATTATCTCAACCTTTTTAGCAGGAATATTCCTCATTGCATTCGGTTTACTCCGTCTGGGTACTATTATCAAATTTATTCCACATCCTCTCGTGGTAGGATTTACTAGCGGTATAGCTATCATCATTTTTTCAACCCAAATTAAAGAATTTTTTGGCCTAAGCATTACCGAAATCCCATCGGGATTTATTGAAAAATGGGGAGCATATTTTAGCGGGTTAAATAGTTTCAACATATATGCCATAGCCATTTCGGTGGGTACAGTTCTAATATCGGTATACTCAAAACGCATCATAAAAAAAATACCGGGGTCGTTTATTGCAATTATACTAATGACTGTTTTAGCCATGGTATTTAAACTACCCGTAAGCACTATTGGTTCAGTTTACGGAGAATTACCAACCACAATAAGCCTAAACTTACCACATATCGACTTAGGAAGCCTTTCCCAATATGTTGCCCCAGCATTTACCATTGCGCTACTTGGTGCCATAGAATCGTTGCTATCGGCCGTAGTTGCTGATGGGATGATAAGCGGTAACCATCGATCTAACACCGAGCTGATTGGTCAAGGTGTAGCCAATATGGCATCGGCACTATTTGGTGGGATACCTGCAACCGGTGCTATTGCCCGAACTGCTACCAACGTAAAAAATGGAGGAAGGACTCCTGTAGCAGGTATTGTACACGCCATTACCCTGCTACTAATAATGCTATTTTTTGGGAAATGGGCAATACAAATTCCGCTAGCCTGTTTGGCTGGCATTCTGGTTGTTGTTGCATATAATATGAGCGAATGGCGTTCGTTTTATTCCATTTTAAGAGGATCGAAGTACGATATTGTTGTACTTCTTACAACCTTTTTCCTAACCATACTGGTTGACCTTACCGTAGCAATACAGATAGGTATGGTGCTTGCTGCCCTGCTATTTATGCAACGTATGTCAAGCGCTAGCCACGTTGTTGCTGCCGATGCCGATGTTGATGCACTTGAGGATTACTCTGACCTCCCAAAAGGTATTGAAGTTTATGAAATTAAAGGGCCCTTCTTTTTTGCTGCAGCGCAAAAGTATAGGGAAACTCTAAAGGGTTTCGGAAAAAAAGCGGATGTTCTCATCCTACGAATGCGGTTCGTTCCGTTTATCGATTCAACAGGTATCCACAACTTTGAGGATACTGTAAAATACCTCCACTCAATAAACGTAAAATTGATACTATCAGGGGTTCAGCCCGAAGTAAAAAAGGAGTTAGAAAAAGCACGCTTCGACTTTTTAATTGGACGAAAAAATATTTGCAGTAGTTACAACGAAGCTAAAAAAATTGCAATAAAAACAATTGCAGAACAAGAAAAAACAAAAACAATAAAGGCTTAGGCCCTAAAGATAATAATAGAGAAAGGGGTGCAAAATGAAATTTTGTACCCCTTTGGCTTTATGTAAAATTATTAAAAGATTACTTCAACCACTTATCAAGCCATCCAAAGAATTCGCGCTGCCAAACCACAGCATTCTGAGGTTTAGTTACGAAGTGAGTTTCATCAGGATAAACTGATAAACGGCTGGGAATACCCTGCAGCTGAGCGGCGTTGAACGCCTGTAAGCCCTCGGAATATGCAATACGAAAATCATTCTCGCCCACAATCACCATAATAGGGGTATTCCAGTTCTGAACAAATTTATGAGGACTATTAGCGTAAGTACGTTGCGCTACCTTATTATCTTTCTCCCAGAATGGTCCGCCAAAGTCGTGATTTGGAAAGAATGTTTCCTCGGTTGACGCGTAAAAACTCTCGAAATTAAACATACCATTATGGGCAATAAATGCCTTAAACCTATTTTGATGCATTCCGGCTAAATAGAAAACCGAATAGCCTCCATAGCTTGCACCAACTGCACCAAGACGATCCTCATCAACCCATGGCTCCTGTTTAACATTATCTATGGCACTTAGGTAATCGCGTATATTTTGGCCGCTATAATCGCCTGATATCTGAGCGTTCCATTCCTCACCAAACGAGGGAACTCCCCTTCGATTTGGCGCAACAACCACGTAACCGTGTGCTGCCATTATTTGAATATTCCAACGGTAGCTAAAAAACTGGCTAACCGTACTCTGTGGACCACCCTGACAGTATAGTAAGGCTGGGTACTCCTTAGTCTTGTCGAAATTTGGAGGCAACACAACCCATACAAGCATCTGTTTCCCGTCGGTAGTTTTTACCCAACGCTGAGTAACCTCACCCATTTTAATGTTATCGTAAATATTCTTATTAATAAAGGTAAGCTGTTTTTCCTCTCCAGTTCCCGGATTAACTGCAAATAGCTCTGAAGCCATGCTCATGGTCATTTTTGTGCCTACTAAAGTTCCCTTTGCAGTAGCAAACCATGTATAGTCATGCCAGCCATCGGTAATCTTATCAATCTCTTTTGTTTCAACATTTATTTTATAAATCTGAGCCGTAGCTTTAGTACCGCTGATAAAAATTATATTTTCACCACATTCGCTCCATGTAATATTGTCGACATCTTGGTCAAACTCTTTAGTTAAATAGCTACGCTCACCAGTTTCAAGGTTTAAAACAAATAAGCGTTGTTTATCGCTTTCGCAACCTGGAGTTTCCATACTTTGCCAAGCAATTTTACTCCCATCGGGTGAAAAGGTAGGATACTTATCGTAGCCCATCATACCCTCGGTAACATTCTCAACCGTCGCATCCTCAACATCATACAAGTATATATCAGAATTGGTTGAAACCGCATAATCTTTACCATGCAATTTTTTACAGGTGTAGGCAATTATCTTACCGCATGGGCTCCATGCTAACTCGGAATCGTCGAAAGAAGAGGACATTGGAGCATCCCAAGGTTCTCCCTCCATAATATCCTTAGCCTGTCCCACTACGCCGTTGGTATAAGGGGCAACAAAAATATGGCTAAAACTACCATCGCGCCAGTAGTTCCAATGGCGATACATCAAATTATCGGTAATACGCACATTGGCTTTTGGCATATCGGGATGTAAATCCTTTGTAGTTTTATCAATCTGCACATTCTTTGTATACAAAATCCTATCGCCAGTTGGAGCGTATGAAAACGAGTTTATTCCACCTTCAATAGTTGTAATTTGGGTTACGTTGGCACCATTAGCATCCATCTCCCAAAATTGGGTGTCGCCACTTCGGGTAGATAAGAATCCGATTTTTTTGCCATCGGGTCTCCAAATTGCGCTAAAATCATTCGTATTATTTGTTGTTAGCTCTATGGGCTCACCACCCTCAACAGGAATACTGTAGATATTACTTACGCCTTTGTTTGCCTCCATAGAATAGCGTGTAATGGAAAACACTACCGTTTGCCCATCGGGAGAGACCTGAGCGCCACCCAATCGGCCAAATTTCCAGAGCACCTCAGGGGTAAGTTTTCCGTTAGAAATTTCCTGAGCAGTAAGCTCAATATCAGGGGTAATTGGTTCGGCCTGCTTCTTTGTATCAGCATCTTGACACGACCATAAACCAGCAGCTAATGCCATAACTAGAAATAGTTTAAGTTTTTGTTTTAGCATAATCTATAGTATTTAGTTAGTTTGTTTACAAAAATAGTTGTTTTAAAACGCTATTCCTCAACAATTTCAAACATTTGTAAAAATCTTTAGCCATACCATCGAAAATAGCAGGTTTTTTATTGCTGTTTTTTGACATATGCAGAATTCTTAAGCTACTGAATTAAAGTGCAGTAAGTATACAAAAAAGCAAATTGAGAGCGCTTTACTAATACAAAATTCAGTCGGAGGAACATAATGGTTTACCTTTTTACCATCAACAAATATACAAACCCGCCCAGATTCACTCTAGATTAAAGTTATATCCGCCAAGAAAACACAAAATCACTATCTCACTAACCTCAAAAAAGGGATGAAATGTTAAATATTAATAAAATAAAGCTTAGTTCAACACAATAAATAACAACAACAGACTTAATTACAGCAACTTAAACTGAAAGGGAAGTGTAATGCAATTTAGGTTTCTAGAATATTCTTGTTTATTCTGTATCTTTGCATAAAGAAAGGAAGCAGGTAAAAAACGAGTATGGTACAATCGCTCAAATCAAAAAATCTAGATAAATTAATTGTTGTTGGCGACAGGGTTTTAATAAAACCCAAGAACCCTGAGCAACGTACAAAAACCGGATTATTACTGCCTCCTGGAGTTCAGGAAAAGCAGAAGGTGCAATGCGGATACGTTGTGAAGGTAGGACCAGGTTACCCAATTCCTGCACCAACCGATTATGATGAGCCTTGGCAAAAAAGTGAAAATTCACGCTATTTTCCGCTTCAAACCAATATTGGCGATATGGCTTTATATCTTCAGGATAGTAGTGTTGAAATTGAGTTTAGCAACGAAAAATATATAGTGGTTCCTTTCCATGCCATTCTGCTTTTAGTTCGAGACGAAGGTCTTTTTGAGTAATTTATTATTCATAAGTTTGATTTTACAGCATTATCAATATATTTGCAGTTAATACGTAAGTAACTAAACAATTTGTTAAACATACCGGCAAAAACAACCCCGGTTCAACCAAATTTAGGAAATGAAAAAAACATCACTAATTGTAAACATTGTACTGGCCATTGCCATTGCCCTTCTTTACATCCTATATTTTACAGCAGCACCAAAAGGCATTGAACCAAACACGCAAGGTACCGAACTGACAGAGCAAGCCATAGGCGAAAAAGTTGTTGCCTGGGTAAATATGGATTCATTGCTCAACAGCTACGATATGTATTTTGATATTCAGCAGGAGCTAGAAGCAAAAGGTCGTAAAATGGAAACAGATATGACCTCACGCACCCGAAATTTTGAAAAGCAAATGATTGACTTTCAAGACAAAGTACAAAAGGGACTTGTAACCCGCTCAACAGCACAAGAGATGCAACAAGACTTGGCGGCTAAGGAACAAGAACTTTACCAATTTAGAGACGAACTTCGTATGCAATTTTCTGAAGAAGAACAAGTAATGCTTCGACGCATACAACATAGCATTACCGACTTTTTAAAAGTTTACAACCAAAATAAGGGTTACCAAGTTATTATGAGTGGCACCTTTGGAGGCCCCTTGCTTTATGGGCATCCTGCAATTGATATTACTAAAGATGTGCTTGTGGGACTAAATATTGAATACCAAAAGTCTCGCCCTGCGAAAAAATAGTTATTAGTACCGTTTTTATAAGTCCCTGCCCTAACAAGGCAGGGCTTATTGTTTATAGCCAATTACAAATAAAGCCACAACAATGCAGCACACCTATTTTAAGCGGCATCAATCGTTTAGCCCTCATATAAGCCATGAGCCAAATGCAAACTTAGGCCTTACAGTTGTTCTTCCATCGTTTAATGAGCCAAACCTTTGGCAATCGTTGCAATCATTAATAAATTGTGCCCTGCCTCACGTGGCTGTTGAGGTAATTGTTGTGGTTAACTATCCCGAAAATTCATCTGAAGAAATTGTACAGAACGCTGCTGAATGTGTTAATTTGGTTAACAAAGCAAACGCCAGTGTTAATAACCCAAATTTTCGATTTTATCCTATAAAGGCCTATAACTTACCAAAGAAACATGCTGGTGTTGGTCTAGCTCGAAAAACTGGGATGGACGAAGCAGCCTGGCGTCTTCTGCGAACAAAAAACGAGCATAAAATTATTGCCTGCTTCGATGCCGACGCCACCTGCGAAACGAACTACTTTGTTGAACTCACTAAACTTTGGGAACAATACCCAAAAACCGATGCTTGCTCAATACGTTACGAGCACCCCATTGAGGGCGAAGAATTTAACGATCAAATTTATAAAGCCATTGCCGAATACGAGCTGCATTTACGATATTACGTGAGAGCCGGGAAACTTATCGGGCATCCATTTTCGCACCAAATTATGGGTTCTAGTATGGCATGTAGCGCCGAGGCTTACGTAAAGTATGGCGGAATGTGCAAAAACAAGGCAGGCGAAGATTTTTATTTCCTTCAGAAATTTATTCCTCATGGACATTTTCGAGAACTTAATAGCACAACCATATACCCTTCTCCACGAATCTCGTACCGGGTTCCCTTTGGCACCGGACGAGCAATGAACAAATATATTGAGACCAAGAGCAGTGAATACGAAACCTACAGCCTCGACTCCTTTCTGACTCTAAAAGAGTTTATTGCTCAAGCCCCTACCAAACTATTTCAAGCTGCCCCCAGTAAGGTTGAAGAGTTTTTAAAAGGCCAACCACAGCCAGTACAACAATTTTTACTTGCCAATAATTTTGTTAACTCAATCTCGGAAATTAACCAGAACACGTCAGTTGCCGAAACCTTCGGCAAAAGATTTTTTTTATGGTTCGATGCATTCAAACTGCTTAAATACTTAAACTTTGCCCATGAAACATTTTTTACAAGAAAAGTCATATCGATTGAAGCTGATCAACTGCTAAAAATGATTAGCAAAACAAAAGCTGAAAGCAGTTCGAAAAATGTAATCGAGTTACTTGTGCAATACCGAAATTTAGACTCAACTCATCCAAAATAATCAGCCATTTCAAAGCCAGTCCAATTTGTCTCACAAGGGTGTTAAAATAACGTAATTAGCTAACAACCACATTTTTTATATTGAATTTGGCACATTTTTTGAAACTAGATTGCAAGAGAGCTAATAGAAAAATATTTAAAATTCGCGTTTTAGATTAGAACTATTGAAAATTAAAATTTTATCGTTTACAAAAGGCTAGGAGTAGCCAAATAAAAGAAATCACATTTATAGGTGGTTTCTTTTTTCGTAATACTTACTTTTACCATTGAGGAATAGCGTAGATGTTTCGATCATTTTACTCAGTGCTATTTTGTAGGAGATGAAGGCGAAAGCCATACGCAAAACGTCCTAAGTATTTAAACAATAAATCAATACCTATTCATACTAAACAATATCAACTATTTATGAAAACAATTCCAGACTGGGCATTAGGACTAAACTGTGCAATTACCGTGTGCGATTTAGAAGGAAAAATACTCTACATGAACGAGAAGGCACAAAAAACTTTCAGTAAATGGGGAGGGGAAAATTTGATTGGTCAGAATCTTTTCAGCTGCCACAAGCAATCGTCGGCCGAAAAGATTAAGCACCTAATGGCAAACAACGAAACTAACTTGTATACCATTGAAAAATTGGGAGTAAAGAAACTAATATACCAAGCACCTTGGTACACTGAAAAAGAGGTGGCAGGCATGACAGAAATTTCAATAGAATTACCAGCCGAAATGCCGCACTTTGTGCGTTAAAAGCAGAAGCATAAGAAAAGCCCAGTGCGTTGCACTGGGCTTTTCCTTATAAATTGTTTTAAACTATGCTGGACTAATAGCCTCAACTGGGCAAACATCAGCACAAGCACCACAATCGGTACAAACATCTGGATCAATTTTATAGATATCACCTTCAGATATTGCCTCAACTGGGCATTCGTCAATGCAGGTACCGCAAGCGGTGCAATCATCAGAAATTAGGTAAGCCATTGTTTTGTTTTTTTAAGTTAAACTTTTGCATGTATGCACTACAAAAATACTAGCAATTATTCAGAAGTAAAAGCAAAAACCATTTTTTA
>Ga0265295_1005025_pt1 | contig 17312 bp, 16 predicted proteins | sample Munlansysbiofilm_FD_192503 | JGI IMG/M metagenome (GOLD analysis project Ga0265295, IMG submission 192503) | Leachate microbial communities from a municipal landfill in Southern Ontario, Canada - Methane capture system biofilm | ecosystem: Engineered > Solid waste > Landfill > Unclassified ...
CTAAGGTGTGGTCGCAGTTTGTAGTGCATGAGCAAGCACTGCAAAGCCATGCTGCATGCTGGTCTGCACAACAAAATAAACAGGCTGATCTTGCAACAAAGCTAGCTCTTTTCTATCAAGATTGGCTATGATGCACGCCTAAAATTTTATTAACATCCCCTATGGATTTTCAGCATGAAAACTGCACAAGAATTTCGCGCCGGTCAAGTAGCAAATATCGATGGTTCACCTTGGGTCATCCAGAAGGCTGAATTCAATAAATCAGGTCGCAACTCTGCGGTCGTTAAGATGAAGTTGAAGAACCTATTAAACGGTACAGCTACAGAAACTGTATTCCGCGCAGATGATAAGTTTGAGATGGTTGTTCTTGATCGTAAGACCGTGACTTACTCATACTTTGCTGATCCGCTGTATGTATTTATGGATACTGAATACAATCAATACGAAGTAGAAAAATCTGATTTGGAAGCTGTCCTGCCTTATATTGAAGACGGTATGACGGATGAGTGCGCTGCAGTGTTCTATGATGATAAAGTCATCTCTATTGAGCTGCCTACCACCATTGAGCGTGAAATCATCTACACTGAGCCATCCGTACGCGGTGATAGCTCAGGTAAAGTGATGAAAACTGCGCGTTTAAGCACAGGCCATGAGATCCAAGTGTCTTCATTCTGCGAAATCGGTGATTCAATTGAAATTGATACCCGTACTGATGAATACAAAGGTCGTGTTAAAGCTTAATCTTTAATAGACTCTCGTGTCATTAAAACCCAGCCTAGGCTGGGTTTTTTGTTATGAGCCTGTTGCTACTGGGGCGATCGCAATGTTAAGAGGCGGCATGCGTTATGATGATGCTTTGGTTGAGTATAGGTTCGGGTGTGCTGCTTGCGGCATATCATCTGTATCGCTATTGGCAAGCACGTAAGGAATATGCAGTGTTAGTTGAGCAACAAATAGAACGACGCATTATTGTTGAAGAGACGGATGAGTTCGGTGTGATCCGAGTGGTTGAAGTCAATGGTTATCGCTATCTCGAGTTTGGTGACCGTTTTGAGCAGAGCTGTGTCCTGTATGACAACCCGCTGTATTTAAAGTACGACTATACGCGTGCGATGTTATTAGCCAGCTTGTGTCACGAGCACCCAGAAACAGCATTGTTTTTAGGCTTAGGGGCGGGCAGCTTAACTGAAGTGTGTTTGGCCACTTTGCCACTAGAAGATGTTGAAGTGTTGGAGCTGCGTGAGCCATTGCCGCGTATTGCCATGGAACATATGGCGATGACCGATGATCCGCGTTTAACCATCCGTATTGGTGATGCGCTGGAGTTGATTGATACGGCAGAGACAGCTGACTTGATCTATTTGGATATGTACACCGATATGGGACCGTCAGCTGGGCATTTAGCCTGGGGCTTTTTAACCAAGTGTCAGAATAAGCTCAATCCGGGCGGTTGGCTGATTATCAATCAGTGGGCTACATTGGATGGCAGTCCTTTGGGGTCTGCGTTATTGCGTGGTTTGTTCTATCGACACTACTGGGAGATACCGGTGAAAGAGGGCAACGTGATTCTGCTGGTGCCCTACAGTTTCGAGCAATCACCGTCGATTCCTTTATTGCGCGAACAAGCCGCGCGCGTCAGTGAAGAGTTAGGCTATGACATCAGCTATCTGATTGATGCGATTCGCCCTGCTAGCTGAGAAAACGCCCGCTGACTTAGACTAAGCATGCGGGCATTGCTACGAAGATGATCCGCGCTTACAGCGGTATGGTTTTATCCAGTTCGATTGCTGTATCCAGCGCTTCTAATAAGTTTTTACGCACCTTAAGTTTGGTTTTACTGTGCGCATTCATATTGATTTTCTTCATCTGTGTGGCCACTGCGAGCGCTGTATCCATCAATTGCTCAGCAGGAACCACGCGATCTAAGAAGCCAGCACCAACAGCATCCTGCGGATTAAACAACTCACCATTGATCACTGCACGCTGAAAAGCAGGCTTAGTCAGGCGATCTTTGGCCAGCTCGATACCCGCATGGTGCATGGTCATGCCGATCAGCACTTCGTTGAGGCCGATATTAAACGCACCTTCAGTACCAATTCGGTAATCCGCAGCCAGTAATAAGAACGCGCCTTTAGCAATGGCATGGCCTGGGCAAGCGACAATGATCGGGTAGGGGTGTGCTAACATACGGCGCGTTAAGGTTGAGCCCAACGCAACAAGATTAAAGGCGTTGTCGATGCCTGATGTCATCACTTTTAAGTCATAGCCGCCGGATAAAATACCCGGTTGGCCGGTGATGATAACGATGGCTCGATCTTGTTCAGCCTGATCCAGACACTGGTTGAATGCGGCGATCATTTCGGGCGAAAGCGCATTAACTTTACCGTTGTTTAAGGTTAAAGTAGCAATAGCTTCGTTGCAGCTGTAGTGAATCAGTTCGCTCATGGCATAGAATCCATTTTGATTATTGTTTGTAGTCGCACATTACCCAGCTCTGAATCAGAGGTAAAGCACAAAGGCTGACTCGTAAGTCTAGTTTGTGTTCAATTGGGTGTATAAAACCAAGCACGTCGAGAGGATTCAGCCCAGTGCTGCTGTCGTGCAATTTAACCAAAGGTAAAGAAACGTGACAGATATGCTGATACAGGTTGATGCTGAATTGGACGCCAGTGGTCTTTTTTGTCCTGAGCCGGTGATGATGTTGCACACTAAGGTGCGCGAGTTAGCCGCCGGTGCTGTGTTAAAAGTCACGGCTACCGATCCATCAACACAGCGTGATATACCGAAATTTTGTATATTTTTAGAGCATCAGCTGCTTGAGAGTCGTGAGCAGGATGGCACCTATATCTATTGGATTCGCAAAAAACTTTAAGTGGCGCTGTGCATCTTAAATTATTAACAATCGCAGTTTAAGCGGGGATTTTATGGAGCAGTTTCGCAATATTGGCATTATCGGACGCATGGGCAGTGTGCGCGTTTTAGAAACGATTCGTCGCCTCAAGCGCTATCTGATTGGTAGGCATTTGCATGTGATCTTAGAAGAGACCATTGCAGAAATGCTGCCGGGCCATAATTTGCAAACCAGCTCACGTAAATTGCTCGGTGAGGTCTGTGATTTAGTGATTGTGGTCGGTGGCGATGGTTCCATGCTGGGTGCCGCGCGAGCCTTGGCGCAACACAGTGTTCCAGTGCTGGGGATTAACCGCGGTAGCTTAGGCTTTTTAACCGATATTTTACCTGAACACTTGGAGTCGCAAATCTCTGAAGTGTTGGCCGGTCACTATACGGTTGAACAGCGTTTCTTATTGGAAATTGAAGTGCGTCGTGACGGTGTACCAATCGGCCAAGGTGATGCGCTCAATGATGTAGTGTTGCATCCTGGTAAATCCACGCGAATGATTGAGTTTGAACTGTTTATTGATGGGCAGTTTGTCTACAGTCTGAAAGCTGATGGTTTGATTATTGCCACGCCCACTGGATCAACCGCTTATGCGCTGTCTGCCGGTGGTCCGATTATGCATCCACGTTTGGATGCAATTGTGATTGTGCCGATGTACCCGCACACCTTATCGAGTCGCCCGATTGTGGTGGATGCTGATAGTGAGCTGAAAGTGGTGATTGCTGAGGATATGAGTATCTATCCGTTGGTGTCCTGTGATGGTCAGCACCATGTCACCTGTGCACCGGGTGATACCTTGCATATACAGCGTAAGCCGCAGAAGTTGCGTTTGCTGCATCCTCTGGATCATAACTTTTACGCGGTATGTCGTGACAAGTTGGGCTGGGGGAGCCGCTTGGGGCAGGATAATAAATAATGTGGCTTGATCCTGCGCGCAATTATGATCTGATCGGTGATGTGCACGGTTGTGCCCATGCTCTTGAGCGCTTGCTGGCGCTGCTCGGTTATAGCAAGCACGCGGGAGTGTGGCAGCATCCTCAGCGTCAGGCGTTATTCTTAGGCGACTTGATTGATCGCGGCCCGCATATACGCGAGACCTTGCAGATTGTGCATGCGATGGTCGATGCAGGGCATGCGCATTGTATTATGGGCAATCATGAGTACTACGCGCTGGCGTGGAATACACCGCTTGAGCAGGGCCATGATGATGCCTATGTGCGTGAACACAATTCGCGACATGCACGTTTGCAACGTGAAACCATCGACCAGTTTGAAGACCATCCTTATGACTGGCAGGACTTCAATCAATGGTTTTTAAGTCTACCGTTGTTTATTGATGCTGAGCGCTTTCGGGCGGTGCATGCCTGTTGGGATGACCGGCTCATCAGTACCTTGCGTACACGTTTTCCCGATGGGCGTATTGATACGAGCTTTATTCAGCAGTCGGCAGTCAGTGGCAGTTTTGCCGATCAGACCTTTAACCGTTTATTGCGTGGGGTGAACTTGCCTTTGCCTTACGGTATGTCGCAAATCAGTCAAGACGGTTATCGTCGTTCCTCGTTTCGCACTAAGTTTTGGCATGAAGATGAATCAGCGCTGACCTACGGTGATGTAGTGTTTCAACCGGATGCTTTGCCTGAACATATTGCACAAAAGCCGTTACCCGCTCAGTACTTGCGTCATATCAACAGTTACGATGCACAACAACCGTTGTTATTTGTCGGGCACTATTGGCGTCAAGGTCAGCCCAGCTTGATCCGTCCTAACTTAGCGTGTCTGGATTACAGTGCGGTGAATGGCGGTAAATTGGTAGCGTATCGCTTAGGGCAAGAAGACTATTTATTGCCGAATAATTTTGTTTGGGTGGATGCCCAAGAGTAAGGATAGAGATCATGACGTGGAGCAGTGCCTTACGTGTACCGCTGGACAGTAACCTTGCGCCCTTTCTACATGTGCTGGCGCAACAGGGTATTGGCCATCGTGTGACTGAAGATCGAGGTGAGCAGGTGCTATGGGTGGGCAGTCAAGCACAGGCCGATGTAGTGCAAGAGTTGCATCAGCAGTTTCTAAGTGGTCAGTTGTCGCTTGAGAGGCCTGTGCAGCCCATTCAAGACCATGCGCAGGGCTACCGGCCTGATGGTTTTGTTCAGCAGTTGCTACGCAGCCCCGTGACCGCAGGTGTATTAATCGCCTGCGTACTGGTGGCGGTGCTAACGCAGTTAGGCGATAACTTCGAGATGGTGCGCTGGTTTACCTTTAATGACTTTAAAATCGAAGGTGACTATGTTTACTTTTTATCCCTAGAGCGCGGTTTAGAGCAAGGCCAATGGTGGCGTTTACTGTCACCGATGCTGTTGCACTTTGGTTTTCTGCACTTAGCGATGAATATGATGTGGTACTGGGAGCTGGGTCGCCGCATTGAATATCAGCAGGGCCGGTTATTTCTACTCGCGTTGACGCTGGTGGCGGGATTGGTATCGAATGTCAGCCAATTTATGTTTTCAGGCATGTCACTCTTTGGCGGTTTATCCGGTGTGCTGTATGCGGTACTGGGCCATTGTTGGATTTACCAACGTATTGATCCGCAAGCCAGTTATGCCTTACCCAAGGGCGTGGTTGCTATGATGCTGATTTGGCTGCTGTTATGCTTGTTTGGTGTTGTTACTGCGCTGGGTTTTGGGCAGATTGCTAATGCTGCGCATGTGAGTGGTTTGTTGTTGGGATGTTTAAGTGGTGGTCTCTTTGCGCTGATGGCGCGCCACCGTGCGGCGTAATGCCTTAAATTTATTGTGTGTAGGAATCAATGATGAAAACTTTTAATGATTTAATTCAACGTCTCACGCCGGAAACATATGACACCTTAAAGTTGGCGATGGAAATTGGTAAGTGGGGTGATGGCACAAAACTCACTCAAGAGCAGAAAGAATTGACCATGCAAGCGATGATTCTTTGGGAGCAAAACAACCTACCTGAAGAAGAGCGTACTGGTTACTTGGGCGGTCAAGAGTGCGGCTCCAAAACCAAAAAGAAAATATCAGACGAGCAGGCTGCTTTATTTGCACCGGCAGCAGGGACTCTGCACTGATGTTGGAATTAGGTCGTGGCGCGGTCAGTAAGATGCAGATTGCGCTGGATGCACCTGCACAATACAGTTTTCGCTTAGATGATCAGCAACACGAGTTGAATCAGCTGATTGGCAAAACCTTACGCTTAGAGTTTTTGGGTGCGATTAATTGCACTCATTGTGATCGCTCCATTAAAAAAAGCTTTGCGCAAGGTTATTGCTGGCCGTGTTTCACTAAGCTGGCGCGTTGCGATACCTGCATGATGAGTCCTGAGAAGTGTCACTACGATGCAGGTACCTGTCGTGAGCCTGAGTGGGCGCAAGACTTCTGCATGACGGATCACTATGTGTATCTAGCCAACTCCACCGGCGTTAAGGTGGGCATTACTCGGGGCACGCAATTGCCAACCCGTTGGCTCGATCAAGGTGCGATTCAAGCGGTGCCGATTTTCCGCGTTGCCACGCGCCAGCAGTCAGGTTTTGTTGAGGATGTGTTGCGCAGTCAAGTGGGTGATCGTACCAACTGGCGTACCTTGCTCAAAGGCGATGTTGAACCGATTGATTTAATCGCCATCCGTGAGCAGTTGATGGACAGTTGCGAGCAGCCTTTACTCGATCTGCAACAGCGTTTTGGTTTGCAAGCAATTCAGCCGATTACTGATGTGGATGTCTTGGATATCAGCTATCCAGTCGAAGCCTATCCCGCGAAAATCAGTAGCTTTAATTTGGATAAGAATCCCATTGCTGAAGGCACCTTGATCGGTATTAAAGGTCAGTATCTATTGTTTGATACTGGCGTGATAAATATCCGTAAGTACACGTCGTATCAGTTGGCTGTTAGCGTGGGTCATTCAGACGTTTAAATTTTTACTTTTCAAAGTCAGTGTGTTTTCTAATCGAGGTTTTTTATGATGCGTACCGAACAACCAAAAATGATCGCTTTAAGTGATTACCGCCTACCGGATTACCTGATTGATGAAACACATCTGACCTTTGAGTTGTATGAAGATCATGCCTTGGTGCATACGCGCCTACTGATGCAACGTAATCCAGGGCTCGATCATAGCTTGCCGCCCTTGGTATTACATGGTCAGGAGTTAGAGTTGGTCAGTCTGGCTCTAGATGGTCAGCCACTGTCCGCAGTGCAATACCAAGTCACTGATACGGACTTGCAACTGCAGCCCACGCAGAGTGCATTTGAGTTGACCAGTACCGTACGTATTGAGCCGCAAAACAACACAGCACTGGAAGGGCTGTATAAGTCCTCGGGTATGTTCTGTACGCAGTGTGAGGCGGAAGGTTTCCGTAAGATTACTTACTACCTCGATCGCCCCGATGTGATGAGCCGCTTTACCACGACCATTCATGCTGACAAGAAGCTCTATCCGATCTTGCTGTCTAACGGTAACCCGATTGCGCAAGGTGAAGATGAGCACGGTCGTCATTGGGCGACATGGGAAGATCCGTTTAAAAAGCCAGCCTATCTATTTGCTATTGTTGCCGGTGACTTGTGGTGTGTAGAAGATACATTTACCACGATGAACAATCGTGAAGTGGCATTGCGTATTTACGTAGAGCCAGAGAACATCGATAAATGCCAGCATGCAATGGACAGCTTAAAGAAAGCCATGCGCTGGGATGAAGAACAGTACGGCCGTGAATACGATTTAGATATCTTTATGGTTGTGGCGGTGAATGATTTCAATATGGGCGCGATGGAGAATAAAGGTCTGAATATCTTTAACTCCAGTTGTGTCTTAGCCAAAGCTGAAACCGCAACAGATGACGCGCACCAGCGTATTGAAAGCATTGTTGCGCATGAGTACTTTCATAACTGGTCAGGTAACCGTGTGACCTGTCGTGATTGGTTTCAGTTATCACTGAAAGAAGGTTTTACTGTATTCCGTGATAGTGAGTTCTCTGCGGATATGAATTCACGTGTGGTTAAGCGTATTGAAGATGTGTCCTATTTGCGCACTCATCAATTTGCCGAAGATGCAGGCCCTATGGCGCATCCGGTACGTCCTGCGCAATATATGGAAATCTCGAATTTCTATACCCTGACCATTTATGAGAAGGGTGCTGAAGTGGTAGGTATGTTGCACACCTTGTTGGGTGCTGAGACATTCCGTAAAGGTTCGGATTTATACTTTGAGCGTCATGATGGTCAAGCTGTGACGTGTGATGACTTTATTGCTGCGATGGAAACCGTCAGTGGTATGGATCTGACTCAGTTTAAACGCTGGTACAGTCAAGCAGGTACGCCAGAGCTTGAGGTGAGTGATCACTATGATGCAGCCACGCAGACTTATCAGTTAACGGTTAAGCAAAGCTGCCCTGATACACCGGGTCAAACCAATAAGCTGGCGTTTGTGATTCCGCTGAGTATGGCGCTATTGAACAAGCAGGGTCAGGCGCTGCCATTGCAGTTGCAGGGAGAAAGCACAGCGGTCCTTGATGAGCGTGTGCTGTCTGTGACCGAGGACGAGCAAACCTTTACTTTTATCAATGTAACTGAGCAGCCTCTGCCGTCACTGCTACGTGGATTCTCTGCGCCAGTGCAATTGCGTTACGCCTACAGCCGTGATGATTTACTGTTTTTACTTCAGCATGACACTGACGGTTTTAATCGTTGGGAAGCAGGCCAACAGCTGGCGCTGCAAGTGATTGAAGAAGTGGTAGGGCAGATCTATGAAACTGAACAGCCGATGCTGGATACACGTTTAGTCGAAGTGTTTACCGCGTTGCTTGAACAAGATGATTTAGATCCAGCCATGTTGGCTGAGTTTATCGCGTTGCCAAGCGTCGGTTATATTATTGAGCAATACGAGCAAGCTGATCCGTTGGCGATTCATCAGGCACGTGAGCATGTGAGCAATCAACTGGCTCATGCGTTAAAAGAGCCGATGCTGGCGCGTTACCAAGCTTTACGTAAAGTCTCCTTAGACACGCCCTATGTTGCGCAAGATACTGACTTTGCCCGCCGTCGTTTGCAGAATATGCTGCTGGCCTACTTAATGCGTACTGAAGATGCAGGCGTACTGGATGCGTGTGTGGATCAGTTTGGTGCTTCAGACAATATGACTGAGCGCTTAGCTGCGTTAGCGTGTTTGGTGAACTCACCCTTTGCCGATGAAGCAGCACAAGCCCTAGAAAGCTTTGCAGAGCGTTTTGCTGATGATTCCATTGTGATGGATCAGTGGTTTAGCGTGCAGGCCGCTGCAACATTGCCAGGCGGTTTAGAGCGGGTTGAGCAATTATTGAATCACCCAGCCTTTAGCATCAAAAACCCAAATAAAGTGCGAGCTGTGGTGGGTGCGTTTAGTGCGCAAAACACTCCCGGCTTCCATGCACAGGATGGTTCCGGTTACGCATTCTTGGCCGATAAGGTGATTCAGCTCGACGCCTTAAACCCACAAATGGCTGCGCGTATGCTTTCGCCCTTAACCCGCTGGCAGCGCTTTGACTTACACCAGCAAGAAATGATGCTGGCGCAACTCAAGCGTATTAAAAACAGTGGCGATTTATCAGCAGACCTGTTTGAAGTACTGGAGAAAAGCGTGCCAGCGTAAGCACAACACGCCTTTCTAACAATCTGCGCTAGCCGATAAACACTAGCGCATCCCTTTCATACGGCACTGTGCAATACAGTGCCGTATTTATTTGTAGAGTATATGTATTAGTTGTATATAAGTCCTGTCGAGCATATATTTATGCGCAGCGAACTCTATTTCTGTTGTATATAGCTTTTCGCCATGTTTTTAGTCGAAGTAGTTGTACTAGAAAAGCTGTTGGGTGATCGATAGTTAATATTAAGCAGTAGCTTGAGCATATTTATGTTGTGTGGCTGATAGTTGATTTGATTTTGTGGCGCATAGCCACTACTAGTCAGTTGTGACTAGTTGGTATTAATAGGTTTTTTCATTAGAAATGCACTGTTCTGAGCATATGTTATATGTATACTCTAAATTATATAGAGTAAATATAAACACAGTTAGGAGAGTGGCTATGAGTAATCGAAATATAAAGAATGTATTGGTTGCAGTTATAGGTTTGGCGTTTGCTAGTTCAGCTTTAGCTGACACAAAAACAACTACATTTAACGTTACCGCCACTGTTCTTAGCAGTTGTAACGTTAGCGCCACTGATTTGGAGTTTGGTAACTATGATCCTACTGCTGGCGATTTAGATCGCACCAGTACGATCACTGCTACTTGTACTGCTGGAACGAGCTATGCTATTGCTCTAGGCGAAGGTCAAAATACAAGCCGTCAGATGAAGCTCTCTTCTGGTCCCGATCTTCTAGATTATGAACTGTACCAGCCTGGTGGCTACACTACTATTTGGGGTGATGTGGGTAGTGGTGCTACTGTTGCGCAAACAAGTATATTAGGGGGGCCTGTTAACTACACCGTAAATGGCAGAGTTACTGGAGGTCAATACGTAACAGCCGGTGCTTACACTGATCAAGTTCTTGTAACTGTAACTTACTGATTATGCTTGAGTGCTTATTGAGTATACGAGGTTGGCTTAAGGTCAGCTTCGTTATAGGTCTATTTTGCAGTTCGGTGCAGGCTGCTAGCCTGTCTGTTAGCCCGGTATTAATTACTCTTGATTCTAGTGCTGCGATTGCTGCTATGACAGTCACCAATCGCGGTGACGATGCGGTAGTTATGCAGGCCTTTATTAACGATTGGTCAATTCGCGACAACCAAGAGCACTATGAAGAGACCGATCGATTGGTTGTTAGCCCGCCGGTATTTGAGATTGCTCCGGGTAAAAGTCAGATTGTACGGATTGGTTTACTCGACACCGAACCTAAAATGATTGAACAAAGCTTTCGTGTTTTCTTTGAGCAAGCACCTGCCACGCCAAATCTTGAACTCTCAGCTGACAACAGCACTACTAACTACCCGCGCGGTGTACAGATTATGCTGCGTATGGGTGTACCGGTATTTGTAAAGTCAGTTATGCCGAGCGCGAGTAGAGTTGTTTGGAGTGCTCAGCGTCAGCCAGATGGCCGTTTGCGTATTGAAGCTGATAATCAAGGCGGTGCACATGCAAAAATCTCGCGTCTGGCGCTTATTGATAACGGTAAAACTGTAGCTAGTGCCGAGCAGTTAAGTTATATCTTGCCTGGCAGTCGTCGCCATTGGGTGCTTGATGTGCCTGCAGGAGTTTCTGCACCTTATCGCATCAAGGTCGAGACGAAAGATGGTGTACTCGATACAACAGTCAGCGCGTCCGCGCCGTAGCGCTATTTGTGTGTTACTGGTACTGCTAGGTATTGGCAGTGTCAGTCACAGCAAGGTGTGCATTGCGTCTGTTGCGCCTGATACTCGGGTTGGTGTTGCAATACCACAACTGTTGGTGGTTGAGGTGAATGGCAAACGCTTTGATCAGGCCGCACAGTTGCTGGATAGTTCGAACCTGGGCTTGCTGGTGCCGAGTACGGAACTGGGCCGCTGGGGGTTTATGCTACCGCCCGCTATTGAGGCTGTACCGTATAACAGTAAGGTTTATTATCCGTTGCGCAAGCTTGATGATCTGGACTATTCAATCGATAGCGCCAGCCAAGTCTTGCTTGTAAAGATACATCCGCGTCAGCTGGTCGGTTCGCAGATTGATTTGAATAAGACAGAATTGAGCTTTCCACAGACAGATTCACGTGGTGCTTTTATCAACTACGATCTTCTGCATGAGGTTCGTTCTGGTTCTTATAGCTCTAGTAGTGGCACTTTTGAATTGGCAGGATTTAACCGTTGGGGGCTATTGACTACCACATTGCTTGCGCGTGATAAAAATCAAAACCAGAATCAAAGTGGTGTTGTTCGGCTGAATACTACTCTGCGCCACGATGATCCAAGTACGCTGCGTACGCTAACGTTAGGCGATACATATTCGCGCTCAGATAGTTGGGGGCGTGGTGTACTGTATGGCGGCATCCAATGGGGCACCAATTTTGGTACTCAGCCTGATATCACCACTTTTCCAATGCCGAATATGCGTGGTGAGGCAATTATGCCGTCATCCGTCGAGATCTACGCCAATGATCAACGTCAATCTGAGAGTCAACTGAATGCTGGCCCGTTTTCTGTCAATAATATTCCGGTGATGACTGGGGCTAATGATCTGCGCATTGTTGTGCGTGATGTACTTGGTCGTGAGCAGGTAATTGAGCAATCCTTCTATGCAAGCCAGCAACTGCTACGAAGTGGTCTACATGACTATACTTATGAGGCCGGTTCTATTCGCGAGGACTACTCGCTGCAAAGTAATCAGTATGGTCGCAGTTTTGCCGTGGCCAGCCATCGGTTGGGTATAAATGATAAATTGACTGGCGGGGTACGACTGGAGGCGCTCAAGGATCAGCAAACATTAGGTCTGAGTGGCGCTTGGCTGGCTAGCCCTCGTATAGGTGTTGTCACTGCTTCGGTTGCTGGTAGCACAGCTAAAAGTGACGATGGTGGTCTTGCAAGTCTTGGTATTGAACATCACGGACGGCGCTTTAGCTTTGGCGCAAATACTACAGCCACGACTGCTAGTTTTCGTCAGCTTGGATTACGAGAGGGTGAGCTGCCTGCGCGTCGAACCTCACGAGCTAATATTGGCGTAGGCTTGCCTGGTGGGAGCTCGCTTGGTCTTAACTATATCGAGATAGATCGCCGTGAAGAAGCTGATAGTCGTGTAGTCAGCGCTCACTACAGCAATAGAATATCGCGCGGTGTTGCGTTGAGTTTATATGCCACGCAGGAGCTTGAAAGTCACGATACCTTTGTTGGCTTGAGCCTAAGCGCTTCCCTCGGTGAGCGTACTAGTGGCAGTCTCAGCCATAGTCGTGATAACGATAGTTATAGCAGTCGTGTGCAAATCCAGCGCAATTTACCGCGCGGTAATGGCTTTGGCTACAATCTTTCGACTGAAGATGGGCGAGGGCAAGGTGAGCAGAATCGTAGTCATGCACAAGTTATGGCGCAAACTGATTACGGTACTTACCGTGCTGAAGCAGCGAAATTTAGTGGAGACACCGCGTATCGTTTGAATGCTGCTGGAGGAGTTGTGTTGCTTGGTGGTAATACTTTTGCGACTCGGCGAATTGATGATAGCTTTGGTGTGGTTAAGGTGGGTAGTTACCCTAAAGTGACGGTTTATAATGAAAACCAGCGTGTTGCAACCACTAATGCTAATGGTGCCGCTCTAATTCCTGATTTGCGCTCATTTGAGAAAAATCGTATCAGTTTTGAGCAGGCTGACCTGCCGTTGAGCGCACGCCTTGATAGTCGTGATGCGACTATTATTCCTGGATTTCGTCGTGGTGTGCTAGTGAATTTCGATGTTGGTTCAGCGAATGGGGCATTACTTACTGTCCTACAAACCAATGGTGAACCGTTGCCAGCGGGTGCAACTATTCGTCATCTTGGATCGAGTGAGCTTTTCCCAGTTGCGCGGCGTGGCGAAGCTTGGGTTACTGATCTTAAGGATCGTAATCAGTTTGTTGCAAAATGGGCTGATAACAGCTGCTACTTTAACGTAAGTATGCAGGTCGACCCTGGGCCAATGCCAAGAATTGGTCCATTACTTTGTCAGGAGACGCCTTAATGAAACGAACAGCACTGACTGCTTTACTGTTTAGTGGAGTTATGTTGTGGACTGCCCCAATACTGGCGATAGACCTTTTTACCGGCTGCAGGATCAGTGCAACTGACGTTGTATTCGGTTCTTATGTCCCGTTTAACGTCAGTGAAAGTATAGGTTCGGTTTCACTTAGTTGCGGTAGTTTAATTACACTGGTAAGCAACTCAATATCTTATGAAGTCAAACTCAGTTCAGGCGGTAGTAGTCCGCTTGCACGGAAGATGAGTAAAGGTAACGATAAATTAGGTTATAATCTGTATATGGATTCTTCATATAATACTTTCTGGGGTGAAACAACGCCAAATACACATATAGGTAAATTTAAGTATAGTGGTCTTCTCGGAGTCATTGTGGTGATGAGCGAAGACTTTTCCGTACACGGTCGAATTCCGGCTGGCCAGTTCGTCTCTGCTGGTAATTATAGCGACTTGGTAACAGTTACAGTAATGTATTAACCACAGTATTGGACAGCTTGGGTTGCGCACCTAAGCGGAGCTAAAATTTTAGTCACCTATTTGTTCTAAATCCAACTCTTTGTTGCGTATTGATTATGCACCTGATTTTTCGTTACTTGTTGCAGACTATGCAATAGCAATACGAGTGATTACAGCAATATTATTTTTCTTTGAAAATCACAGAATTTACATACTAGCGTGCGATTCTGACTCATTGTGTCACCTCACGCACAATGCTACGGTTAACTGAAATCCCGTATTGGAGAGTTACCGCATGGACACGCTAACACCCGCTGAAATCAATGCCTTGCACGAGGCACTAGAAGACGAATACCAAGCGTGGTCAATCTACGACCAAGTGATTCAAGACTTTGGTGAAGTACGCCCCTTTATTAATATTCGCGAAGCAGAAGCACGCCATATTGAAGCGCTGCGTACTCTATATCTTCGCTATGATCTGCCAATGCCAGACAACCCATGGCCGGGTAAAGTTGAGCGCTATGCCACTGTGAAAGAAGCCTGTGAGGCCAGCGTTGCAGCTGAAGTTGCTAATGGCGATTTATACGACAAACTGTTTGCTGAGCCGATGCGCGCTGATATTGTGACTGTGTTACGCAGATTGCAAGAAGCTTCGCTAGAGCGTCATTTGCCAGCCTTTCAGCGCTGTGTAGAGCGTGGTGGTGCTGGCGGAGGTGGTGGTTTTGGTGGTGGACAAGGTCGTGGCGCTGGCGGTGGCCAGGGGAATGGACAGCGTCGAGGTGGGCGCGGCCAAGAATAAATCATCGTCAAAGGCAGTTCGCACGATCTGCATTAACCTATTTTGACATCCTTTTCACTTGAAAGAGGAGGATGCTTAGAAACCTGAGAGGTATGGCGTCTCTACCGCTTGGGCAGTTATCTGACCGCAACAACACAGTGCTGCGCAATGCAGTACTGTGTTGTTTAAAACTATTATTCAGCTGAATAAAACCCGTCTTTTACGCAACACTCCCTTCGTTAAATATTCTTATATAAAGCAATGACTTAGCAGTCAAAATAAAACCGATTATTCAGTGCGTGATTATGCTGATTTTGGTTGCTTTTTAAGCCTCATTAGCTGCATGGTTGGGATGTATTCGCTCAGTAACAGCGTAAAGCTTGAGTCAGACCTGTTACTGAGCCGTCTTAATTATAAGAAATTGATTAAATAAAGCCGCACTGGCTCTGTACATTGGATATCTCAAGATTAAAGCCTGTAACCGAGTCAGTGATGGTTTGTCATTATAAAAATAATGGGGAGTATATATGCGTGAACCCTTATCGCCAGCATGTGAGCACCGCACAGCAATGACTCGACTCTGTCGTTCAGTGCAGAGCTGTACCGATCTATTTAAAGTACTACCGCTCTGCGCAGCATTACTGATACCCAGCCTGTACTCAGTGTCTGTATCAGCCAATACAGACGAGGCGACTGCGCCGGCGTACTCAATTGCGTCGGCCGCCGCACAAACAGGTTTGTTACTGGATGTGGTGCGTGCTGGCCAACGTTTGCTGACGGTCGGTGATCGCGGGCATATTCTTTATTCTGATAATGACGGCCAGAGTTGGGCACAAGCCAAAGTGCCCACCCAGCAATTACTGACGGCAGTGTATTTTGTTGATCAGCAGTATGGTTGGGCGGTTGGGCATGATGCGCTGATTTTAGCGACGACGGATGCCGGGGAAACTTGGACACGTCAATATGATGACCTTGAGCAAGAATCCCCTTTATTAGATATCTGGTTTAAAGACCGCAACCAAGGTTATGCAGTGGGTGCTTATGGCATGCTGCTCAAAACTGACAATGGCGGCCAAGACTGGCAGCGCATTGATGAGCAACTGGATAATGAAGAAGGCTATCACCTGAACGCCATCAGCGCCGTGACTGACGCAGGTCTCTTTATTGTGGGAGAGATGGGCATGATGTTTCGCTCGGCTGACTGGGGCGACTCGTGGGAAGTTCTAGAGGGGCCTTACCGAGGTTCGTTATTTGGTATTGTCGCTGGACAGCAGCCGCAAGCATTAGTGGTCTATGGTTTACGTGGACATATCTTTCGCTCAAATGATTTTGGTGAGAGCTGGTTAGAAACCAAAGTGCAAACCGATAGCGGTGATCTGCAGTTTGGTTTGGCTGGGGCAAGTTTTCTGTCGACTGGCGAGCTGGTCATTGTCGGCCATGGTGGCACGGTGTTACGCAGTGAGAATGGCGCGGAGAGCTTTACAGTGGCCAGCCGCGCTGATCGTGCATCATTGACCGGCGTTGTCGCCAGTGTGGATGATGGGCTGATACTAGTAGGACAAAACGGTATCCATACAACTGATGCACACGGCAACGATGTTGCTCGATAAATAATAAGACTGGAGACCGTCAATATGACATCTAAACCAAGAAACAATCCAGCCGCAGTGCTCGAACGTTTAATTTTCAATAATCGCCCAGCAGTGATTCTTCTGTGCATCATTATCAGTGCTTTCTTATTTTGGAACGCCGCGCAAGTCCGCCCGGAAACCAGTTTTGAGAAAATGATTCCGCTGAAGCATCCTTATATCGAGACCATGCTTGAGCACCGCAACGACTTAGCCAACTTGGGTAATAGTGTGCGTATCTCTGTCGAAAACACCAAGGGTGATATTTTCGATAAAGACTATATGGAAACGCTGCGTCAAATCAGTGATGAAGCGTTTTACATTCCAGGAGTGGATCGCTCCGGTGTGCGCTCGCTGTGGAGTCCTAACGTACGCTGGACGGAAGTCACAGAGCAGGGTTTTGCTGGTGGTGAAGTCATTCCGCAAACCTACGACGGCTCAGCTGCTAGCTTAGAAGACCTGCGCAGCAATATTCTGAAGTCAGGGCAGGTGGGACGTTTAGTCGGTAATAACTTTAAATCCAGTATTGTCGAAATCCCGCTGCTGGAAGAGTTTCCTGATCCCAATGATCAGAGCCAGTTAATTAAGCTCAATTACCAGGACTTCTCGCACAGTTTAGAAGAGAAAATCCGCAAGAAATATCAACTGCAAAATCCTAATGTCAAAATCCATATTATTGGCTTTGCGAAAAAAGTCGGTGATTTGATTGATGGCTTATTTGGTGTGGCGCTGTTTTTTGCGGTAGCGATTGGCATCACCTTTATCTTGTTGTTTTGGTTTACCAAGTGCATCAAAAGCACCATTGCCGTTCTATTTGCGACCTTAGTGGCGGTTGGTTGGCAGCTGGGCTTGTTGCACTTAATGGGCTTTGGTC
>Ga0265295_1005026_pt1 | contig 17307 bp, 16 predicted proteins | sample Munlansysbiofilm_FD_192503 | JGI IMG/M metagenome (GOLD analysis project Ga0265295, IMG submission 192503) | Leachate microbial communities from a municipal landfill in Southern Ontario, Canada - Methane capture system biofilm | ecosystem: Engineered > Solid waste > Landfill > Unclassified ...
TAAGAATGCAACCAAATCAAGCTTTTCCTGAATATATAAAAATAAGATTGATATTAATTATGTTTGAAAAACGCTATCATGCAAAATTGTTCAAAATGGAATTATACCTGCGGAATGTGAGATGTATTTTAAAAACAAATAAATTAAACTGCTTAGTCCTGTTTTACTGAAATGAGCAGAATAGAGTAATTATGCTCTGAATTTTCTATTTGTATAATAATCAAAAAACTCTTCTTTAACAGAATAAAAAAGATGCAAAATCAAAAAAGATACAAAAAGAAAGACCCTCATACGAGGTCTTTCAAGTGGAACTGGTACTTACCAAGCTTTCCGCCGTAGTTTCCTGCGGTGATCTTTGAGACACCAGGAACTGCGGCAGCTGCTTGAATACCTGCCTTCATTGCCTTCTGGATTGCATCTTCGTCGAGGCCGTTGATGACAAGCTCGTAAACTGCCTTTACGCCTTCTGGAATCTCGGTACCTTCGACCTTGTCCCTGATGGATGGGCAGAACTTCTCGTTTGCAGTTGCCTTCATGAACTTGTAGTTGTTAAAACCGGCCTTGGAACCACTGGCAACGATCCCGCCAGGGAACGGAGTGATTGTACCCTCAAGGTCCTTGATAACTTCTACTGCAACTTCTGCTGCTGTAAGTGCTGTCATCTGGCTGTCACCGAATATAAAGAAGTTACCGCCTGCAATACCTGCAACAGCGCCGATGTTCTCTTCTACAAGGAAGTCACCCTCCATGATTGGAATACTGTGCATCTTGCGGCCATCGATCTGCGTCTCGGATTCCATTCCGTCACCGAAGAATTTGAGTTTGAAGCCTACGTTGAACTGCTTCTCAGCATCTGGAAGTCCGTTGAAAACAGCTGTTGTTGGAGCTGTAAGTATGCACTGTCCAATGCGTTCAAGTAACTGGTGTTCAAGTGCTTCGTACCCGAAAGTGCAGATCTGGATGTAAACACCAGGTCTTCCGTCAGGTGTCTGGTCAGGACCAACGAACTTTTCAATACCTGCTTCTGCAGGGCACATAATAACAGATGTACCGAATCCGGTTGCTTCAAGTGCAGCTACTTCAGCCCAGTGTTTTGTTGCTGCGGTGATGAGCACTCTTGAAATTTTGATTGGAAACGCTTCTGCAAAAGTATCTTCGATTTCTACTCCATTGATATCCATGATAATCCCTTGGTTTAAATTAAAATTATAGTTGTGAATATATTATATGTCAACTCAACTATAGCACTGATACAACACAATTACAATACATATAATCTTCGAAAAGGAGCCTATTTTCCACCGGATTTGCGGTATGTTTTATCAAAAAGTGCAAACATTTCCCTGTCAATTTCCTTATACTTATCAATCTCAAAGACCGCTTCACTAACAAAAATAGAAACAGAATCAATATTTGAAAGCTTTGCAAAGCTCTTTGAAGAACTTGCAGTGGATTCAACCATCTGTTCCTTAACGGATATCTCGCAAACTGCGAGTATTGAATTAACAGCATTTGATGCCTGTTCTTCAAGATTATTTTCTGCCGCAACTGTGCAGAAATACTCCATAACCGGAATGATCCTTGCAACATTATTATCAGAATGTTTTCTTGCGGCAACAATTCCGATATCTTTCAAAGCTGCTGTCACATCGACTACAGAGCTCTTTCCAAATATCTCTCCAATTTCTTTTAATGTCTCTATTACTTTATCAAGACAATCATGCTTTTTCAGATCAGGATATTCATGAATCGTTTTTATTCCAATGTCCCTTAGTGTATAGATGATCAGTTTTTTCAGATGGTCCTGATCCTTACTATCTACAGCTCTTGCAAATTCAATAAGGACTTTTCTGATATTTTCAAGAGTAGCAGTATCCCTGTTTAGCGCAGCATCAAGAGCTATCTTCTTCAAGAGGATCAATGAATTTTCGGAGTGCTCCAACATCTCTTTTTTCACAGCTGAGATTCCGATGTCACCGGTTACGATTGAAAGTTCATGCATGGGGGTGGATACTACCTTGTTGGTAACAATATTAACAAGGTCTTTTGGGTTTTTTGAGCGTTTGATCAATGCCAGTTTACCAAACTCTGTGAATTGCTCTTTTTCCCTGTACATTTCAAAAAAATTGGTCATACTGTTTATAGTATGCAATGTGAAATTCTCTTTCTCTGCCTTGGAACATTGTTTTCCAATAGAACCAAAAGCATCGATAATTTCTATCAGTGCAAATCTATCCTTTTCATCTCCTGCAAGGACTGCAAGCTGGTACAGGTGCGCATTCAGATGTTTTATGATGAGAGCGTTGTTCCCGCTTGATGCTAAAACTTTTGAACATATTTCAGGTATCTTTCTGATACCTGCAATTGAAACAAAGTTATCCTTGTTTCTGATGGCACCACGTATAAGATCGATAACAGGTTGCAGAGGGTCGATATTTTCTATTCCTGTTTCCAGCTTTCTGTAGCTTTCATTCATATCATATATCTGCAAGTCTCTGGTAAACTTTTCAAAATCAAGTTTGACAGCTTCTGTCCTAAGGTAATCAACTAAAAGGAAAGCTATTACTGACAGAATAAAACAATATATAAAAAGAATTAGCATACCGGTTGGCCTGAAAATTCCCAGAAAATGCATGATCGATGCTGCCAGGGCAAATGTTCCCATGGTGTAGGAGAACATGTCAGTCAAAAATTCTTTCTTTCCGGCCAGCCAGAGGGGTGCGATCCATAAAAGTGCAAAACAGATTAAAAGGACGATATTGTTCCAGAAATAGTCCATTTGCTGGTCAATGAGTAAAGTCACGATGAAAGCAAACTGGATTACCAGTGCTCCAATAGCAAGATCAGCACCTACGTCCCTGAGGTTTATTTTCAGGAAATTCTTTATAAGGATGTTTGCAAAAAGAAAAATTGATATTACAGCACTTATCAGGGCTGTGTCAATGATGTCCGGTATCAGGATCTGCATGAGTATATATTGTACATATTTATTTATATATATATTGAAATTATACTGCACTTCTGTCCCTGTCAATAGTCAGCAATCTGGCATTTACAGCAACTATTATGGTGCTCAATGACATAAGCACTGCTCCGGCAGCGGGTGATAACAATATTCCCTGCTGGTAAAGCACCCCTGCTGCAAGTGGAATTGCAAGGGCATTATAGCCTGTAGCCCAGAAAAGGTTCTGTATCATCTTGCTGTATGTTGCGCGGGAAAGTTCGATGATTGCCAGGACATCAAGAGGATTACTCTTTACAAGTACGATGTCTGCGGTTTCCACTGCAACATCAGTGCCTGCTCCAATGGCTATTCCAATGTCCGCCTGTGCCAGTGCAGGCGCGTCATTGATACCATCCCCCACCATTGCTACAGTAAGTCCTCTCTCCTGAACCTCCTTAATTCTGGAAGCTTTTTCTCCTGGAAGAACCCCTGCAAAGTATTCATCAAGCCCTATCTGTCCTGCCACACGTTTTGCTACGTGTTTATGGTCGCCGGTAAGCATGATACACTTTATTCCCATTTCCTTCAGCCTGCCGATGGTTTCCTTAGATTCAGGTCTGAGCACATCTTCCAGTGCAATGGCTCCAACAGCATTTCCTTCAATCACGACAAAAACCACGGTCGTTCCCTGAATCCCAATGTCTTTTATCTTCTCTTCGGGGTAGCTGATACCTTCCTCTTTCAAATATCCAGGACTTACGACCTTGACATCTTTGTTGTTAACAATTCCCTGGGCACCTTTTCCGGCAATGGCACTGAAGTTTTCAACCGGGTAGGCAGATTCTGAGGAATTGATAATTCCTTTTGCTATCGGGTGTTCGGAGTTTGATTCAATTGAGGCTGCATATTTTAGTATTTCTTTCGTTTCTATATTTTCATCGAAAGAGACGACATCACTGACACCGAACTCCCCTTTAGTGAGTGTTCCCGTTTTATCAAAAACGATGGCATCGATGTTCCTTGCTCTTTCAAATGCTGTCCTGTTCCTGATGAGCAAGCCATTTCTGGCACCGATAGCAGCGGAAACTGCAACCACAAGGGGAATTGCAAGCCCAAGAGCATGAGGACATGTAATAACCATAACCGTAACTGCTCTTTCAAGCGAGAAGGCAAGGTCCGTGTTCATTGCTCTTAACCATACGAAAAAAGTGAGTGTTCCGGCTGTCAGGGCAATTATTGTCAGCCACATGGCCGCCCTGTCTGCAAGATTCTGTGTTTTAGACTTGCTTTGCTGTGCCTGTGATACAAGGTCAAGCATCTGGGAGAGGAAGGAATCTTTTCCTGTTTTCTGGACTTTAACAGTAAGGGAACCTTCTGCGTTGATTGCTCCAGCGATGACATTATCCCCGGTTTCCTTTGGAACCGGACTTGATTCACCTGTAAGCATCGCCTCATTCACAGAACTCTGCCCTTTTACAACCACACCATCAACAGGAATCTTCTCTCCGGGTTTGACAAGTACCATGTCTTCTTTTTTGAGATTACTTACGGGAACATCATCAACACTTCCATCAGACTTAATCAGATGTGCATCGGATGGCATGAGTTTTACCAGTTCTTGCAGAGCCATGGATGCTCCCATGACAGATTTCATCTCCACCCAGTGCCCAAGGAGCATGATGTCTATCAAGGTTGCCAGTTCCCAGAAAAAGAGCTTTCCTTCAAGCCCGAAGACCACAAGACTGCTGTAACCGTATGCGACGGTGATGGCAACTGCGATAAGTGTCATCATACCGGGGCTTTTAGCTGCGAGTTCATCCTTTATTCCTTTAAGGAAAGGCCAGCCTCCGTAGAAGAACAGCACAGTTGAAAAAGCAAAGAGCAGATATGTATCACCGGTAAAGCCGGGAATGATAACTCCAGTAACAGATCCCAGAAAATCCTGAATTATAGGGGACAGGATCAGTACAGGAATGGTCAGTACAATTGATATCCAGAACCTTTTCCTGAAATCCTGAACCATCATAGCATGGTGATTGGAATGATCCCCATGGCCTTGATGTTCCATATGTTCTTCATGCTCGTCTTCATTCATTTCATGCTCATCGCTACGATGTCCTGTATTTCCATGGTCCATGCTTTACACCCTCTCCACTTCAGATGTCCAGTTTCTTATGATTGCTCCCGATATCTTCAAGCACAAGTTCTACTGTTTTCACTAAGTCATCTTCCACATTAATTCCCCATTTGTTTAAATTCGGACTTTTTACAAGCCTATGAATATGCAGGATAGCTGAAGATAAAAACTCTTTGGAAGGATGAGAAGATAAAAAATACCATCAATCAAAAATAAAAGAACCCAGAAGCTCATAAGTTCTTTTTTGATCATTGACCTAAAGATACAAAAACAATGACTCACTTTTAAATGTAACATGGACACGATGAACTTTGATGGCTCCTGTGATCCAAATCCAGGAGGAATAATGGGATTTGGCTGGGTAATCAACTGGAGTAGTGGTAAAGCTCCAACAGAAGGAAGCAAGGAAAAAAAACCGACACCCAGTAATACCAATAATGTTGCTGAATATAACGCACTTAAAGAAGGAATACTTAATTATCTGAAACTTGGAGGAAAAGGTCCTTTTCAGGTTTACGGGGATAGCAAGCTTGTGATAAACCAGATGTCAGGTAAATGGAAAGTTAAGAACCAGAATCTTGCAGTGATCAAAGAAGAAATAGCATCTATAATCAAAAAACATGATCTGAAGGTTAAATTCGACTGGGTTCCAAGGGAACAGAACAGCACGGCTGACAGACTGGCAATGCCAAAATCCTCATCAAAGACGTCATCAAAATCTTCCTCCATTAAACCGGCAGACAGGAAGTTCATTGCGAATGTTAATTCAATGTCTGTTTCTCCTCAGTTAAAACTGGGAATAAATGAATTGAATACCAATCCATCCCCCGGTTTTAAATCATTCGTCCAACTGAAAATAGGTGGTATGGATTCTTTTTCCAGAAAAAGACTTGCCGAACTACAGAAAGAAGCCGGGGAAAAAGTGTCATCGATGGTCCAGATAGAGTTTCCAAAAAATCTCACTCATCAGGCTTCTGCATTGAGATGGATGCTGCGGGGACTGGCAACAGACCTTGCCATCAGGAAGGTTCAGGTGGATGTTGAGATCAGTAAAAAGAAAAAAAGATAGCTGTATCCTTTTTATTTAGTTCTGTTCACAATGCTTTTTTAATAGTGAACCAGAATACACTTCCTTTTCCAAGCGGGTTGTTGTCCACACCGACTTCTCCATTGTGGAGTTCGACAATTCTCTTGACAATAGCCAGCCCAAGACCGCTTCCTTTCACGCTTCCTTTGTCTGCCTGCCTGAAACGCTCAAATATCATGACCTTGTCCTCATTGCTGATACCCGGACCAACATCATTGACCTTGATTTTCCATTTATCTCCTATATCTGAGATCTCAATTGTTATTTTCCCTTTTGGAGGGCTGAATTTAATGGCATTGGAAAGCAGATTCAGGAATACTTCTTCTATTAGAGGATTGATAAGTGAAGGGCATTCTCTTGCAGATTTAAAATCTAATTCAATATCCATTTTATTCATTTCAGGGCCAAAGTTCCTGATAATTTTCTCCAGAATGGGTACAAAATCCTGCTCTTCAAATCTGATATCATCGATAGATTCCAGTTTAATGAACTTAGAAGCCGATTCTATCATGCTGATCAACTTTTCGTTGCTCTTGTGTATTCTGTCAAGCAGGTTTTTCTTGTTGTCATCATCTTCAACTATAATGAGTTCCTCAGTGAAACCCCTGATAATATTTGCAGGGTTGAGAAGATCGTGGGTAAGTATGTCAGTGAACAATACTTTGAGATAATTTGCATCTTCAAGCTCTTTTGCATACTCTTTGAGGTTCTCTTCAGTCTCCTTTCTGTTAAGAGACTCGGCAAGCACATTGGTCACAGACTGTACAAAGTGCATATCATCGTTTGTGAACACTCTTTTTTGAGTGGTGTGTACGTTCATGGTTCCGAAAGGCTTATCCTTGTTTCCGATAATCGCATCAATACCGCTAACAATCCCCCGATCTTTCAATAAGGATAAACCACTGAATTTTTTCTGTGTCTTATTCTCATGAACTATAGCTCTTTCACTTGAATAGAGAGTATAGCAAAAGATTGTATTTTCCCCATCATTCTCTGTTTCAGAATCACTGTGGCATTTTTCTCCCCAGCCGACACCTGCAATCATGACAGAATTACAATCCTCATGTTTCATTATTCTGCAATATTCAACATCAAGTGTGGTGGCTACAAGTTTGACAGATTCCAGCATCAGAGTATCAAGGTCCGCCCCGGCAAGTCCGTCCTGTCCAAGTTTAGCAACAGCAGCCTGTTGTTTTTCCCTCATCTGCAGGATCTTTTCTACAGATTTACGCTCACTGATATCTTTTGAATGTCGCACGACCATTGTGACATTGCCATTATCGTCAAAAACAGGGGACAGTTCAACAAGCTTCGTTTTATTATCCAGAGGGTCTTCAATTTCAAATTTTTTGCATATTCCGGTTGCAAAAACTTCAAGCAAGTGGCATGGCTCACAGGGTTTGCTTCGCTTCATCAAGCAGCTATAACAAAAAGGATGCCCTTGTTTTTCATTTGCAGGTATTGAGTCACAATTCTTCCAGTTGCTTGTTACGATTTTCAGTTCACGGTCTATTACGACTATGTGGTCTTGCACTGATGAATAAACTTTTTTCAGAAGCTTGAGCTGTTGATTCCTTAGCTCATCGTTTTTTGGTTCACAAATTGAAATATGGATTCCTCGCTTGTTGAAAGTAGTAAGCTTATTCTGTAAATTGATTATGCCAAAAATGTAATTTTATAGCATTCATTTACAAGTGAAAAGTGTCTTGGATTCTCATATTTATATGTATCTGGCATGAATGGATATCATAATGAGAATGATGTTGATGTATGCTTATATCTTTCGAACTGCTCTGTAAGAATAAATCTAAAATCTTTATGTAGAGGTCTGATAAAAATATAAAAAATTATTATATTCAATATCATATATTTATTGAGCAGCACAATTTGATATAGTATTTATAGCTTTCTTCCACAATGCTTGCAGAATGTGGCATCTGCATCGTTATTCTGATTACCACAATTATTGCAGATAATTTTAGGTCTTGCCCTATCCCGTGCATCAATAGAGGCCAGGCTCATCTCAACTGTTACAATACCTGTGGGGACAGCAATCATGCCAAAGCCCAGTATCATAACAAAAGAGGCCAGGCTAATTCCAAGTGTTGTCTTCGGCACAAGATCTCCATATCCAACAGTTGTCAGGGTCACAATAGCCCAGAATATACTATAAGGTATGCTTGTAAATCCATTCTCTTCACCTTCTATCAGATACATGAGCGACCCGAGAATGACAACCAGTGCAAGTACCGTAAAAAGAAAAACAGTTATTTTCCGTCTGCTGGCTTTCAGTGCTCTGATCAACAGTTCGGCTTCATTCATGTACTTGACAAGTTTGAGTATACGGAATATCCGCAGTACCCTGAGTATTCTGATGACAAGCAAGAACTGGCTTCCAGGAAGGAACAGGCTCAGATAAGTAGGTATAATGGCTACCAGATCAACGATACCAAAAAGGCTTGTAGCATATCTGATCTTACTTTTGACACATATAAGGCGAAGAAAGTATTCGCCTGTAAAGAGTATCGTGAAGAACCATTCTATATTATGGAGCAATTCTTCGTTTCCAATCTGAAATGATCTGACGCTGTCCAGCATAACTACAAGGACACTCAACAGGATGCTTACTATAAGCAAGAGATCGAAATATTTTCCTATAGGAGTATCCGCCTTAAATATGACATCATAGAGCCGGCTTCTCCAGTTATTGCCATCGGGTCTGTTGCTAGAATACATGTCCTTATATGGAGCCATTATCTTTACCTCAAAAATCAAACAGGCTCTTTTGACCGATATTTTCCTGCAAGTTATCTACCCTGACACCGATGCGTCTGAAGTTCATCTCAGTTTCCTCAAGGAACTGGCTCATCAGTTCCTTTGCATTCTCACTGAGAATATCTCTGTCACTTACAACATGATTTAGTGTTTTACTTTTTGTTGAAGTTTTGAAGTTGGAAAATATAACTGTTACTGTTATGGAACGAAAAGACAGTTTCCTTGTTTTTACTTTGCCTATGACATCATCCATGAGTTCGTCCAGCAATGAAAATATCATATTCTCATTTCTGCTGTCATGTTCAAGTGATGCCATCCTGCCTATCTGGTCACTTCTTGTCTTTTCTTTTACGGGAGTTTCATCAATGCCGCTTGCTGCTTGCTTGAGCCACATACCTTTTTTCTTCCCAAAAACAGAGATCAGTTCAATGACATCATAGCTTGCAAGGTCTTCAATGGTCATGATACCTATTTCAGCTAATTTATCTTCAGTGACCTTTCCGATTCCCCATAATTTCTTTACAGGCATGGGTTTGAGGAATTCCTGTGTGTCTTCTGGTTTGATAATGGTGATCCCATCAGGTTTCTGGAAAGAAGATGTCATCTTGGCGATAAGTTTGTTTGGACCTATTCCCACAGAACATGTGATTCTTTCCTGTGACTTTACTTCCTCTTTGATTCTCAGGCCAATTTCCTTTGCAAGTTCATAATCACCTTTGCAGGACTTGCTAATATCAAGAAAAGCTTCATCAATGCTGATCTTCTCGAAGGCTTCTTCGCTGTCGGCATTGGCTTTTAATATCTCCATTACATTTGCAGAAACTTCCTCGTAGAAGGATTTGCGCACCGGCAGGAAAACTGCATCGGGTTTTTTGGATTTTGCCAGTTTGCATGGCATAGCCGAGCGTATACCAGCTTCCCTGGCAACGTAATTAGATGTGCTTACAGCTCCAGCTGACTTGCCACGGTTTGAATACATGCAGATTACAACGGCTTTTCCTTTAAGGGAAGGGTCTTCTCTTTCTTCTATAGCAGCATAGAAGTAGTCCATGTCCACATGGATTATCACACGTTCCATTAGTAAGTAAGAAGGTTCGGGTGCTTTTTATTGTTAACTGATGCTTTTAATTAACATTCAATGCGTGGTCTAATGTGGAATGGAGTTTCAAGAACTTCGCTTCTTAACGCTATTTCTAATCTTCAAACTCAGCGAGTGCTGTACTGAGGTATCTCTCTGCACTGTCAGGCAATATCACAACTATGAGTTTTCCAGCATTCTCTTCTCTTCTTGCCACCTGCAAAGCCGCATGAAGAGCCGCTCCAGATGAGATTCCTGCAAGTATTCCTTCCATTTTCGCAAGCTGCCTGGCAGTTTCGAAAGCATCGTCATTGCTGACCCTGACAAGTTCGTCAATGATTTCTGTATTCAGCACATCAGGGACAAAACCGGCACCAATCCCCTGTATATTGTGAGGACCAGGCTTTCCTCCAGAAAGAACAGCTGAGTCTTCCGGTTCAACTGCTATTGCTTTAAAGTCAGGCTTTTTGGACTTGATAAGTTCTGAGACTCCGGTAATTGTTCCTCCTGTACCGACGCCTGCCACGAGATAATCTATTTTTCCATCTGTATCCTTCCATATCTCCTCTGCCGTTGTGCGGCGGTGAATATCAGGATTTGCAGGGTTTACGAACTGCTGAGGGACAAAAGAGTTTGTAGTCTTCTTTGCCAGATCATTGGCTTCCTCTATGGCACCATTCATGCCTTTGCTACCAGGTGTGAGCACTATCCTGGCACCTAGCAATCTGAGTATTTTCCTTCTTTCGATACTCATTGTGTCAGGCATGGTCAGAATGAGACGGTAGCCTTTTGCTGCACAAACAAATGCAAGACCAATACCTGTATTTCCCGAACTTGGTTCTATAATGACCGTATCTTTATTGATACAATTATCTTTTTCAGCAGTCTCTATCATATTCAGGGCAATACGATCTTTAACAGAACTTAAAGGGTTGAAAGATTCTACTTTTGCAACCACGGTTGCATGGCATCCCTCAGTTATTCTGTTCAAGCGTACAAGTGGTGTATTACCAATGGTTTTAGTAATGTCTTCGTAGATCCGGATTTTCCCAACTCCTTATATTCATTAGCTCTTGATGTTCCAAAATAATATGAAAATATTTTCAAATTTATGTCCTCATTTTTTTTCCTTAAAAATGAGCCTTGGTTCCTCAATGACAACCTTTGTGTCCGGTGGAACGGATCTGGTTAGCCATACGTTTCCTCCGATAACCGAGCGTGCTCCGATTATAGTTTCTCCGCCAAGGATGGTTGCGTTTGAATAGATTATAACGTCATCTTCTATAGTAGGATGTCTCTTTTCCCCACGTATGAGCTCACCAGTTTCATCTTTTGGAAAACTCAGGGAACCAAGGGTAACACCCTGATATATACGGACATTTTTTCCAATTTCACAGGTCTCGCCTATGACAACACCGGTTCCATGGTCGATGAAGAATCCATTTCCTATCCTGGCTCCAGGGTGAATATCAATTCCAACGATATTGTGAGCATATTCTGTCATTATTCGTGGAATTATACTAATCCCCTGTTTGTGCAGTTCATGGGCTGACCTGTAAATTGTCATGGCAAATATCCCGGGGTAACTGAAAATGATCTCATCATAATTTTTAGCTGCAGGGTCTCCTTCGTATGTGGCAATAATATCCGATGCCAGCATTGACCTTATTTCAGGGATTTTTTTCAGGAATTTTAATGTTTCCTCATGGCCGCGGTCAATACATTCAGTGCACTCTTCTTCAAAGCGATCACATCCGTGTATAATGCTGTTGGTTATTTGTTTTGAGAGCTTGCTAAAGAGTTCAGTGATCTCGTTTCCGATGTGATATGAAAGTGTGTTCCTGTCAACGGTCTGGTCCCCAAAGTAACCGGGAAAGAGAATGTCCTTTATCAGATCAATTATTTCTATAAGCGATTCTTTTGATGGTATTACTGCAGCATCAAGGTGGTCAAAACACCCCTTTTCAGTGCAACTGTTTATGACCATGTCCACAATTCCAGGGATTTCTGACCGGTATTCATTATCGATCATAGAATCCAGTATCACGCATCTTTGCTTTTGCTCTGGTGATATTTTATTCATAGTTAACTCTTACCTGTTTTTGATTAGTTTAAATTGTTAACGGTGTGAACGCAGATTCTGCTTTGAAGAATCGAAGCAGTATGTATCACACATTTCCGCAATATCTCTGTCGGAAATCAATTAATAGTCTATTTCCAGCACTCCCGTATAATAATTGAAGACAATGAGATTTAAAAGCTTTGAGGCTGAGTTGGCAGCACCAGGGAGTTTGTTTAATTAGCTCCAGAACCTCTTTTTTTAATTAGACAACATTTTCTTAAATGAATCGCCTAAAAAATTAAAATGAAAAATAAAACTTTCAATCCATTTGCTCTGTCAATAGTTTTTAAAATGTAAATATACTTTCAAAAAAACCAATGAAACAATAGCAACAAGCAAAAATCCTTTAATTAAGGGAATAATGGAATAACTGAGTATGAGGTATCGAAGAAAGATAAAAAATGATGTAATCAAGTAGAAAGTTGACCACTTCTGATAATATTTCTGATGTATGTCATTTCCAAAAAGAAATATATTAGCAAAAGTGCCTCCCATGAGTATCAAAACCAATATCCATAGTATTTGGTTTACATTGTACATTAGAGATGCTATGATATATGCTACATAGATTAATATAATAAATATAATATTTAAATGATTTTTTTTATTATTTAATCCATTTTTTGTATTTTCCTCATCATTGAATTTTGGATTACCTATGTGGTCTAATATAAAGAAAATAGAAGAGGATTCTAACCCTTCTTTTTTCCTGTACCAGACCATAAGTAGGACATGGGCTATTGTAACAATGATTGCTAGTATAAACATTAATATAGCATCGATTGCCAGGTATCCACTTTCGTTGATCAGTGCCAGTATCAAAAAAGAAAAGAAACAGACTGGAATAGAGCGCCATAACTCTTCCTTCAGAATATGATCCATGATCATACCTCCATAATTACAGCACTTTCTGGAACCTTTAACTCTAAATCGGAAATGTTTATGCCTGAATTGATTATGTAATTTTCATATTCCAATCTTGTCACCTGCCCTAAATTATATTGAAGATTAAAATTGCTTTACCCATTTAATTATAATATCTTTATTTATTTATTTATTTATTTATTTATTTCTAATACAGCCAGTTCCACCCAGTATTTTTAATAATTGAATTACTTGCCATGGTGGCTTCTCCTTCTAATGGTTGAAATAGTTGAATAAATAGTTGTAATGATCAACAAAATGCCAAAAATTACAAATAATTTTGCCGTTAGAATGCTACCAGATGCATTTAAGTAAAAATATATATTAAAGCATGCAGCACCTAGGACTATATTACTGGCAGTTTTCATTAATTTAGCTGATTTTGAATTAGTTTCTGAAATAGAAAGTATGGATAAAAGAGTACTGACTCCTAGCAAAACTAAAAAGAAGTTCATTAATGATTCTAGTATCGTTGCTGCAATGCCAGCTATGATAATGCATATGCTTCCAATAAATAAAACAAGGAATCCTTTTGAATTCCTCTCTATTTTTCCTCTCATTTATATTCCCCTTAAAAGTATTTTTCTTGCTTTTGGGTAGTGGTAGAGTTCAATGATTTGTACTCAGCTAAACTCCACATCTAATTATATCATAGACTTCCAACAATATATGTATTCCTCATATTTTTCAAATTTTATTCATGAATTTTAGTTTTAATAATAAAATTTATGGAAAGGGCTAATAAAAACATTCCAAAACCAATCGGTACATAAGGGACATAGTCTACCTGTTTCTTTAATAGATTTTAATTTCATCCTAAACTCCTCTCTCTTTTCGTACTGATCTCAGGTCTTCTGCTATGAACAGCAGAATAAATGCAAGAGCGATTACAGCATAAAAGACATGAGATGTAGTCAGATACAAGGAAAAATTAGCTGCAGATATCAAAAGAACTGATAAATATTTTGAAAGCCTTTTATATTCATCTCTGAACATTCCAATAGATGCAGCTAATGCAGCGAAGCTCATTATTATCATAAGTACAAAGTACTTACCAGAGTACAAATAATCAAGTACTCCAATCATTATTCCAACAAAAAATGAAAACAGGGAAATATATCCCCATTTTCTCATATCCTTAGTTCCTGCTGACATTTTTCTTCTCCGTTACTTCAATCAATTCCAGTAAAGAAAACCAATATCCATAAAACACATAAACAAATTGCAATGAAAAGATATTCTATTCTTCTTTTTGAAGCAAAATACCCTCCCAATCCTCCTACACTTGCCAAACTTACAGCATAAGTTGTTACATCGAGAATTCGACTCTTATCTCCTAAGACAAAATTTCCATAAACAAAATTACCATAAAATAAAAAGCTAACAATTGGTACTATTCCAACTATAACAGCTCCAGTATCATCTTCTGTGAACCACCCGTAGATTATTGGAACCACAGGAAAAATAAGTATAGTAATAATAGCCTCAAAATTTCTCCCATGACCACCAAACATTCTATCTAATGGGTCCAATGCATTAATGGTAACTACAATAACAAAAATAATGAAAGCTACAATTAACGGTAAAATCAATTTTTTTTGATTAATGACCTGACCTCCCAAAAAACAAGAAAGGTGATTTGTCCCCTTCTATAACTTATATAGCATTTCCAACTCTTAACTTCCAACTTTATATATGCAGGTAGCTTTTCCTTCATTCAAGAGTAAAAGTTAGCAATTATTCAAAATGTATTGTCAACTATTGAAGATTTTTACTCTAGAACCCGAAATCATTATGGATCTTTACCCATCAATATAATCAGGCATTACAGTCCAAACTTTCTCATTCATTTCAAGCTCATTTGTTATTCTGATTGCATCCTTCTCTGTAATATCATCTCTATAGCTAATTAAACACCAGACGAATGTTTTTACTTGAAGGTTATGTCTTTTCAGTATATCAAGAAAATCTTTATCATGAGTAGCTTGTTCTGTTATCGGATATATAATATAATCTCCTTTTGTAAAAGAATGTAAAACAGGATCAGTCCAATTATCATCATTTTTCAATCCGTCTTTTACTACATCAGGCATATTATCTTTGTCCACCTTTATGTAGTATTTATAACCCCCATTATCACTATTGCAATCTATGTTATAGCTCGATATCATGTTGCAATTTTCAAGAATGGCTTTAACTTCCGGCTCAGTTGTTCCATTTTCAAATTGAATAAGAAAACCAGCTACTTGAGGTTCATTAACTGGCATATTATCAACTGGCACTTTTGTATCTAATGGATTTTTCAAATCAATTGGTGTTTTTACAAATAGTACCAAAAGTACTATGAGAACCATAAAAATACCAAGGACAACAATTATTTTATTATTTTTAATCATATCACCACAACTAAAAAAAAAGAAGTTTATCTCCTCACATGTTTTATTTTACATATATCCGATTAGCTTCTGAACCAAATGCTTCTAGCTTATAACTACCAGACCCCGCAGGTGCTGGATCATTGATTGCCAGAACTTGATCCCCAGGAGCAGAATAGTATCCTACACAAGCTCGAGCATGACCAGTATTTCCACTTCTGAAAGGTCTGTATTGTTAATTTCAGAAACTGCATCATCAAAAGTGAAACCCGAAGTTTTTAGTAGTGAATCAGATTTACCTAAGCCCCCTGAGCTTTGAGCTAACGTATAGAAATATAACTGTCCATTAAGAGTGCATCCACTTGGAGCTACTCCACCCATTACTCCGTAGATATGATTTTGGGTATAAGATACTCCATAGTATTTGGCAATCATTTTGTTCTTCGGTGATTGGTGTGGATATATTGATCTCCATACTGGTTGCTTTTTGTTCTATCGATTTACTAAGATCATCACTTTCCTGCCAATTCTTTAGATTATTGTCTATCCCATTCTTCAATCTCTGTTCATATATTGACCAGATTCCACGTTTTGTTTCGGTTGCAGGTTCATCTGGTACTGTATCAAGGCTATATACATCTACAAATATCCGATGTTCGTCTCCTGTTGCTTCCTTTACTATGGTCATTGCCCCTACTTTTGGATAATCGTATACAACCATCTTAGTTGACTTAATTTCCCCATCTGGATATTCACTTTTGGCAATTTCTATTGATCTTTTCATGGCTTCAGTTGCATCAAACGGTTTTGGATCGAACTCAACAAGTTGGACTGTTTGTCCAAGCCTTTTATCTGCACCAATGTTGATTATACCTATTAGGTCATTATTTTTATATGCAGAAAATTGGTAGTACAATTTTTGACCACTTGGGTCATAAAGTTCCAGTGGCTTGGGATCAATAGATACTCCTTCCCAATTTTCAAAAAAAGGTGCACCTGTTGTTATATAATTTATCATGTGTGCATTTGCGTGCTTAAAAGCTTCCTCAACAGTTATAAAATAATCATTTTCTTCCTGTGCACTCACAGCCGGTACAAATGCCATGCTCACCAGCAACATTGCCATTAGCAATGCACCTATAATATCAGATTTTATATTTATTTTCATTCTTTTAAACCTCTTTGTTCAATTACTCCAGAGGCAAAGCTAGCTTTATATATTATAATATTAATTCTAACCTTGCCTTTGGGCAGACGTGGAGTTCAATGATTTCTACTCAGCTAAACTCCACGTTCCAATATATCATAGACTTCTAACAATATATACATTACGTATATGTTTCAAATTTTTTTAATAAATTTTCGTTTTTAACTATAAAACGAATAAAAACGAAAATTAATATGTACAATTCAATAATCTAGAACTATTCTTAAATTCAAAAGATACAAAAAACGTTGCGATATCTGTATAATACATAAAATGGGAATGTTACCTTTATATTATAGTTCGATAACCCATTATATTTGCTGAAATAAGATACTTTTTTTAATTTATAGCACATATATTCGTGTGATAGCAATGACAGAAACAAAATACGAAAAATTACAGGAAATCGCCCATCGGATTTCTGAAGTATCTTACCTTAATCAAAGTGATATATTCATTTTATTGGCAATGATGGAGAACAGCAAGATTTCCAATGCTGAACTTGCCAAAATACTGGATTTCAAAGATGGCAATTCGGTTGCTTATCATATTCGCAACATACAAAAAGAAAATCTTATCGATAGATACACACTCATTCCAAACTGGAAAAGAATGGGTTTATCAACTGAGTTCATCATACTTGCAGAAGCTGAAAACG
>Ga0265295_1005027_pt1 | contig 17307 bp, 16 predicted proteins | sample Munlansysbiofilm_FD_192503 | JGI IMG/M metagenome (GOLD analysis project Ga0265295, IMG submission 192503) | Leachate microbial communities from a municipal landfill in Southern Ontario, Canada - Methane capture system biofilm | ecosystem: Engineered > Solid waste > Landfill > Unclassified ...
GGGCGCGGGCGTGGCCAGGTCCTGGGCGGTGGTGATGACATACTCGCGTCCGTCCGGGGTGAATCCGCCCTGGCCGTTGAAAAAGGTCAGGTCGTGGCGGGGCAGCGGAGCTAACGGCAACGGCTCGGAGCGATGCGTTCTGCTTGGTACCAGCTGGGGAATCCGGATGCGCGACAAGGTGCGGCCGTCGATCTGCTGCGCCAGGGTTCCGAGGGTATCGGAGATGACGACGCGCGCGACCGTCTGGATCAGGATGCGGTCCTCTTCCGCGAAACGATTGCCTGAGCGCACGAAGATCCCCCCGGGCTGTTCGGTTCCGCCGGATTCGACCCCGGCCGCGACGAGGCCCATGATTTGATCATAGAGGACCTGCCTGTATCCGGTCTGGTCTTCGTTCCAGATGACCAGATCGACTTTGAGCCCTTTTAGCCGCCAGTAGGCGTGGGCCTGCACGAGCTGGCGGACCAGTTCGATGTTGGCGATGTCCTGGATCTGGAGCAGCACGATGGGCAAATCACCGGAAATCGCATGGCTCCAGAGCCCGGATTGTCCTCGCCGGTTCTTGATCAGAATGCCCGGCTCGGCCCTGAGCGCCGCATTGGCATAAATGACCGATCCCGCAAGGCGGCCATAGAGCTGCGCGTCGGCCTCGGATGCGTTGAGCTGCCGCAACAGCACCTGGCCGTGCGTCCAGGCCAGGTCGAAGACCCTGTCCGCGATGCGGCGGTCCTGGTATTTTTCAACCAGACGCAGGGTTTCTTCCCGCGTTTCGGCGATGCCGGAAATGATGTTGAGGGTTACCGATTCTTCAGGCTCAAGGACAATGCGGCCGCGAATGGAGACAATGGGGTCCAGAACCGAGCCTTCGCTGCCCGAGAGCGCGCCGGAGAAATATTCGCCCTTGTAGCTCATGGCCAGCGGCTCGGCGACGGTGTTTTCGCGCCCGAGGAATCGCATGCGGTCCGTTTCAAAGGAGATGTCGACGGGGCGCACATCGTGCACGATCATCATGTGCAGCATCCAGGGCGGCTTTTCCCCCCGGGAGCGAGGGCGTCTGGTGCAGAGGATGGCCTGCAGTCCGGGGATGATTTCGGTCTGGACGAACAGGTTGCTGAAAGCGGGGTGCAGGTCGTCGGAGGCGGAGTCGGCCAGGGTCACCTCGGCGTAACTGGTCAGATCAAGGGTCCGGCGCGTCCGGGCGCGGTTGGTGATGCGCACCCGGCGCAGCTCGATATCGTCTTCGGGCGAGACCGTGATCTCCGTATGGGTGTCGTAATTGTGGTCCTGCACGCGGAATTCGGCCCGGCCTTCCGAGAAGATGGCTTCATAGCGCTGCGCCTGTTTGAGCGTCGGCTGGTACGCTGTGGACCAATATTCCCGGCTGTCCAGATCACGCAGGAAACAGAACGTGCCCCAGTTGTCGCAGGTGCGGTCTTCGCGCCACCTGGTTACGCTCAGGCCCTTCCAGCGGCTGTAGCCGCCACCGGCATTGGTGACCATGACGTGGTAGCGGCCGTTGGAAAGCAACTGCACTTCCGGGGCGGGCGTGTCCGGGCGTGAGAACACGCGGATGTGCGAGCCTCCGCTGTCCGAGTCCATCAGGAGTTCGGACAGCTCGGAGGTGTGCGCATAGAACGCGGTGGTCTTGGGGATGCGCTCCTGCAGGAGCAGCATGGTCGCCTGGAACAGCGGGTCGGAAGCAAAGCGTTTTTGCATGGGGCGATCAAGCAGCAGATGGGCCATGGAGAGCAGGCTCATGCCCTGATGATGGGCCATGAAAGACCGGACCACGACGCTTGATTGGCCGCGCGGCAGGCGCGTGGGCGTGTAGTCGATGGCCTCGTAGAAGCCGAATCTGGTGTCGAATCCTTCGTCCGCCAGGCGGATGAGATTCCGGCATGCTTCACCCGGCGAGACCATGAGCGCCAGGGCCGAGGCGTAGGGCGCGATGACCAGATCCTCGGCCAGTCCGCGTTTGAGGCCCAGGCCGGGCACGCCAAAGGCCCGGTATTGATAGTTCTGGTGCACGTCGATGGCGTTGTACCCGCACTCCGAAATGCCCCAGGGCACGGAGCGCTTCTTGCCGTATTCGATCTGTCTGGCCACGGAGGCGTTGCAGGTTTGCTCAAGCAGGGTGGATTCGTAGGTCGGCATGACCAGCATCGGCATCAGGTATTCGAACATGGAGCCGCTCCAGGACAACAGAACCGGCTCGCCTCCGGCTGTGGTCAACAGGCGGCCCAGCGAGAACCAGCTCTCCTGCGGAATCTGTCCCTGGGCAATGGCCACGAAGGTGGCCAGCCGCGCTTCCGAGGCCAAGAGGTCGTAGAAGCTGTTGTCTCGTCGACATTCGGAGACATTGTAGCCGATGGCCAGCAGATGGCTCGTTTCGTCGCACAGGAACTCGAATTCCATCTGGGCCAGTGTGCCGCATTGCAGGGCGAGGCGCTCGCAGGTCTTGATCCGCGCCTCGGCGTGCTGGCCGGCCTTGGTGACCAGGCTTTGCAGTTCTCCCCACGCGTTGTAGTCCAAGGCGGACGCCGTTTCCTGCAGCCGCGTCATGTCCGGCAGGATGGCCTCGGCCAGGGTCGTCAGTTCGCGGAGGGTCGGGATCCGGTCGAGAGCGGGAAGAGCCGGCAGATTTTTGTGCACGATGGCAAGCTCCGCCCACGGGGCAAGGCTGGTCAGTTCCGCGAGCGCGTCGCGGCATTGTTCGGCAAAGGCGCCTGCCCACCACAGTGCGTTCGGGTTCGAGCCCGAGGCGCTTAAGCTGTCGATCAGGGTCGCGGCCGATGCCTCCAGCCGTTCGAGCCGCTGCCGTGAAGCCACCAGGGTGAGCGGCTCGGAGCGGGGCGCGGCGTTCAGGTCGCGCCTGAGATCGGCAAGCGGGTCCACTGCCGTTTTGGGGGTGGATTTCAATGCCTCGGCCAGGATTTCAAGCGTGTCGCGCAAGCTCTCGAAAGTGCGGGGTTCCAGAATCTTGCGGCCCGCAAGTTCGAGCAGGCCCGGCTTTAAGGTCAATAGATGCCCGGCCAGGTTGCCGCTGTCCACGGAGGAGATGTAGTGCGGAGGCAGCGGGGCCAGGGTCAGGGTGTCGTACCAGTTGTAGAAATGTCCTCGATAGCGTTCCAGCGTGCTCATGGTGCGCAGCGTCTTCATGGTGCGGTCGAGGAACTTTCCGGCCGAGATGATTCCAAAATCGCAGGCGGAGAGGTTCGCCAGCAGCGCAAGGCCCATGTTGGTCGGCGATGTGCGGTGCGCAACCACGGGAGAGGGGTGCTCCTGAAAATTGTCGGGGGGGAGCCACTGGTCCTCGGGCCCGACGAATGTTTCGAAGAAGGCCCAGGTCTTGCGGGCCGCCCTGCGCAGAAAGAGAATCTGTTCCCTGGTCAGGGCGTCCTTGCGGCGAGGGATGGCGCGGCTGATCCACCAGACTATGGCCGGGGACACAAACCAGAGCGCGAGCAGCCCTCCTGCCACCGGCAGCGTCTGCGGCGCCGATACGGCAAGCACGCTCGCAACGCTGATGGCCAGAAGCGGCCCGATCCACATGGCCGTAAATGAGCCGGCAAAACCGGTGTGGTCGTTTTGTGCGTTGCATGACGGATTCCACTCCAGCAGGCCCCGATGCGTGACCAACATCCTCCAGATGGTGCGCAGGATCGCGCCCAGGCTGAAATAGGCCTCGTAGGGCAGACAGACAAGGGTGAAGGCCGTGCGTCCTAAATGTTGGCGGGTCAGCCCTGCCGACGTGGCGAGGTGCTGCGCTCGGGAAACGTCATCGGGTTTTTTAAGGAGGTTTGAAATCGAGTCCACCAGGGAAGGGATCAGAATGATGCCGAGCACCACCGTGGTCCAGAACAGGGCGTCGGGCAGGATTGTCCAGCCCAGGATCAGAAGCAGGGTCAGCGCCGTGGCGGTCAGGCTGCGCCGCAGATTGTCGAGAATCTTCCATTGGGACAGCATGGAGATGGGGTTTTTGTAACGCCGCCCGTCCGCGCCGGGAACCCGGGGCATCAGCCAGCGGGCGATCTGCCAATCGCCCCGGATCCAGCGATGCCTGCGGCTCACGTCCTCGCTGTAGCGGGACGGATACTGCTCGTACAGTTCCACATCGCTCAAAAGCCCTGCCCTGGCATAACAGCCTTCCAGAAGGTCGTGGCTCAGAATCCGATTGTCCGGGAAGCGGTCTTCGAGCGCCTGCCTGAAGACGTCCACGTCGTAGATGCCCTTGCCGATGAACGAACCTTCGCCGAACAGGTCCTGATATACATCGGAGACGGCGTTGGTGTAGGGGTCGATGCCGACCTCGCTGGCGCACATCCGCGCATATTTCGAACGGTTCGAGCCGGCCAGGCTGATCGCCACCCGTGGCTGCAGGATGCCGTAGCCGGCCGTGACGCGACCGCGTGCCGCGTCGTAGACGGCGCGGTTCAGCGGATGGCACATGGCGCCCACAAACTTTCGCGCCGAGTCGCGGGCCAGTTGCGTGTCGGTGTCCAGGGTGATGACGAACCTGATGTCCGGCAGGATGGACGTGTCGCCGACGATGAGCGCGAAGCGATCCGTCGCATCGGCCGGGCCCTTGCTCAGCAGGGCGTTCAAATCACCGAGTTTTCCGCGCTTGCGTTCAAAGCCCATCCACGTCTTTTCGGCGGCGTTGAATCTGCGCGGACGATGCAGCAGGAAAAAGGTGCTGCCGGCATCGCTCGGGTATTTGGCGTTCAGCGCTTCGATCATGCCGCGGGCCAGGCTGATCAGTTCTTCGTCCTCCGGCATGGTTTCCTGGGCTGCGTCGACAAGGTCCGTGAGCAGGGCAAAATGGAGGTGCCGGTCGCGATTCCCCAGAAATCGGACTTCGAGATCGTTGGCCAGTTCCTCGACGCAGCGTGCGCCAGTGAGCATTGTCGGGACCACGACCAGGGTCCGCGCCTCGGGCGGAATTCCCTTGGAAAAGTCCATGCGCGGCAGCAGGCGCGGGGTGGCCAGGAGCGTGGCCAGCCAATTCGCGAGCGACACCGCCAGGTGGCTGCAGCAGAGCACGAGGAGCAGGCAGAAAAGGCCGAGCTGCCAGCCGCTCAGTCCGTCGCCATGGGCCTTGGACGCAAGGAACGTGGTCAGCATGGCCGTCAGGAGCACGATGCCGCCGCCATAGAAGAAAAATCGGTGCCCAAGAACGCATAGCGCCGCAGCAGGCGAGCGGCGCATCTGAATTAGCCGCTCAAGCTGAGCACGTCCGTCACCGACCAGATAGAACCCGACATGGCCCTTGCGTTCTTCGCCCTGGCCCGCCGCGCCTTCCTGTGCCAGTTCCAGGGCCTTGCGCGCCACCTCGGATTCGGAATGCGGACATTTTTTTGCTATTTTTTCCACGACATGGCGATACCTGTCGCGAGTGGGAAAGTTCATCTTGGTGTAGATGGAAACGGGGTCTTGCCCGAGAATACTTTCGACCGTGCTCAAGGACTCGACAAAATCGTTCCAGTTGGTGGCGTTCAGGGAACGCAGGCTGCCGATGCTGTTGCTGATGGAGATCTGGTCGGAGGCTTGCTGCTGGTTTTCCAGGCGCACCAGTTGATCGATGGTTTGGCCGGATTCGGACAGGCGGCGTTCGATCCAGGACAGCGGGAGGGATTGCGCCGGACCCTGTCCCTGCAGACGGCGGGTGAGCTCCGCGACAAACGAGCTGGCCATGGGCGGGTCGGATCTGGCCATGTCGGCGATGGTCAGGATCAGACTTTTGGGGTCGGAGGAGGCCACCTCGGTCATCAGATTGGCCCAGTAATCGGCATTGTTGCGGTCTTTTCTGCGCACGGCGAGGCGGGCGGCGACCCGGCGCAGGTTCTCGATCAGGGCCAGACGCAGCATGATGGGGATGGCCCACAGCTCGCCGAGTTTAAGGGATGTTACGGTTTGGTAGGCGGCCACGAAGCGGCTCAGGTATTCCGGGTCCACGCGGCCGTCGCCGTGCGAGATGGCCTCCAGGGCGAGGTCGTACACGCGCGGGAGACCGGCCGAATGCCCGCCGCGCAGTTGGGGCAGTTCGCGGCTGTAACCCTTGGGTAAGTGTTTAGCGGCAATACGGATCTGCTCTTCGATCACATAGAAATTGTCGAGCAGCCATTCTCCGGCCGGAGTCATACGCTGGTCGTTCTTGACGTCTTCCGTCAGCAGGCGGTGCACGTTCCGCAACACCCGCTCGTTTTCGGCCAGACGCGACAGAAGGCGATCGTGCGTGCGCTTTGCCGTGAGCTGGTGCATGCTCGCCAGGATCTTGCCGTGCTGCTCCATCTGGGAGGCGCTGAACAGTTCCGCCCGCAGAGGAAGTTCCTCGTCGATGCTCGTGTCAGATGGACCGCGTCCGGTCAGACGTGTCCAGAGAGTTGAAAAGGAACTCTTGCCAATGTCGCTCGTCGTCTTCATGCGTGGTGTTCCCCTAGAGTTAGAGCGAAAGCATGAGACTTGCCCTGGTTGCGGATTCCGTGAAATTTCAAAAGTTACGCCTTGGTTTCAGCGAAGAAGCCAAAGGATGATTCGGCCGTGCATGCAGGGCAGCTCATGTCCTGTCTTTGACGTCAATGCCGCCCAGCACCTGCGCCAGCTTATTACGGTCGAACGGTTTTGATATGCAGTCATCCATGCCTGCCATGCCCTGATCCACCAGCCAGCGGAATTCGCCGCTGACATGGCGCAGCCGGTACTCCATGCTGAACGGTTCGTGCCGGTCAAAGGCCGTCATATAGGTGTCAATACAACGATCCAGGTCTTCCGCATGCACCCCTTCGAGCCAGCCGTTGCCGAGCTCCTGCTCCAGGGTGCGTCCGGTGAAGTCGAGCCAGGGCTCATTGAAATAATCGCACAGCGTGTCTTTTCCGGAAGTCCAGATCAATGCCTGGCCGCAGTTGGCCAGATTTCTGAAATGCAGTTCGCTCTTTCGGCTGATTTCTTCAGCCTTGCGGCGAAGCAGGTCCGGGTCTCCGGATTGACTGGTTCGGCTCTTCATAAGACATCTCCATCCAAGTTAGGCTCTCTCACATGCAGGCTTCAAACGTAGTAAAGGCGTCAGCTCTCGGCCAGTGAAAGCAATTCCGGCAAGCGTTGAACGGGGCATTACGCGCCGGGAAATATCGAAAATGATTCAAGCATATTTACGTGTCATGGCAAGAGTGTCCTGATTTTGAATCGAGCAAGACACTTTATATAGCTAAGTAATATGATTTATTTGTGCTGAATAATTTCTGTAGCTATATTATATAATGAATAAGTGCACCATTTAAAATCAATTATTATTTTAATAAAACGGCGCATTCATCAAGTTGATTAATTTGTTATTAGAGTATCTTTCTTCCCTGGATTAAATTCACGAGGATGATAATAACGGCAATGACAAGAAGGATATGTATGAATGATCCGATTGTATAGCCGCTGACGATCCCAAGTAACCATAAAATTATAAGAACTCCTGCGATAGTGTACAACATTTCGAACTCCATTTTGTAATTACGTTGTAAGTATATGGACTTTTTTCAGTAAGACTAATTTTCTCTCATGAGTTTCTCTTGCCAACAACCAGCAGGGCGATACCGCCCGCTAGCGCGATTGCGCCCATGATCGGAGGCAGCGGAATTGTTCGCGTTTTTTCAGCCGTCATCTGCAGAGGGCCAAGATCAACGACTTTTTCCTGGGTCGTGTAGGTGATGCCCTGGTACGCAAAGGCCGCTATTCCGAGGGCGATCAGCAGGATTCCGACTATGCTTAATGTTTTCATGACAACTCCAGTTTGTTGCGACGTGTTGAACTTGATTTGAGGCACGGCTGGTTTCAGGCTTCGTTCGCGCCATCCAGCTTGTTGGCGATTCAAAGGGCCGGATGGGAGGCGAAGGTGGGGTGCGTCCGGCTATTCTTCCAAAACCTTTTCCACCTCGCCGACTTTTTTCTGCACCTTGCCCGCTACCTTTTCCGCGAGTCCTTCAGCTTCCAAGGAGGGTTTGTCGATTATCTTTCCGACGGTTTCCTTGATCTTGCCTTTGGTCTCATGGTAAACGCCTTGCGTCTGATTTTTTGTGCTGGATTTCATGTATTACTCCTTGTTTTGTAGAAGACTTTAAATACTTCCCGTTTTCACGACTTCGCATTCGGGTTCCTTGATTTTGCGAATACATCCGCCAAGCGTGTCGTGCGTCACGCCGGGATGGTTGGCTACGAGTTGTGGCTTGCTATGCTCCGGTGAACGTCAATATGCGATGCTCCGCTGGATTCGAGGAGGCTTTTGGCCGTGGTCGTCTCATGACTCCGGCAGTTCTTTTCGGGTCTGCCTGTATCGAGCAGCGCCGCGGCCAAGGTGCCGAGACCTCCAACAACGATCGCACCTCCCAGAATCCCGACAACCCACGAAGCCGGCGGGCCAAATACGAGGAGGGGGCCGATGTCCGGCAGGACAAAAAGGGCCGAGCCGACAACAAAAAGAGCCAATCCAAACAACATGCCCCACAGGCCGCCCCAAAATGCCTCGTGATTCTCCCTGTCCAACATGTGCTCGTCGGTATTGTAATGGCTGGACGCATCGTCTTCAGTTTGACAGTCTTTGTTCATTATGGACGATTTTTTTCTGCCAAACCCTGCCTGCGAAAATTTTTTCATCCTCGATTCAGCTTCGATGTGTGTATTGAAAACACGTTGTGCTGCGTGGTTTGTTTTCATAAATTTTCTTCTTTATTGGTGACTGTTTGAATAGTGTTTCCATTCACGTCAGACGGTCAATAAATACGCGCCTGGGTCTTATGCGCGTCAGGAGATGGGAGAGATGTCCCATGGATCAAATTCCCCCTCCCGGCATGAGGCCCGGGAGGGGTATCCTCGACTCGCGATTGTGACGCCGCGCATGACGGAGAATTGATCTGCGCGGACCCTAGCAAGGAGGCGATACGAGACTACCGTTCATGCGCGGTGTCGCAATCGCGAGAAAATTGTCTGAAGCGAAAAGCTGTTCATTCCTGCCGGCGCGTGTCCTGGTCTGGATGAGCAGGGCGCGTGTCACTGTCGACGGTCTTTGCGGTCACGCAGGCGCTGAATGATCTGCTGGAGCACGGCAAATCCCAGGGCGACGTTTGAGACTGTGCGTAGCGCGCCAGACACCAGTTCCCGCAATTCGACATGGGCCAGATGCCGGTGCAGGTCGCAGCAAATGCCCAGCTTGGCCTTCTCATCCCGAATCAGATCTAGTTTTTGGTCAAGAAGCATGTCGCGTCCTTTTTGAGTTCAGCCACGCTCTGGTCAAAGGCCAAGGGGTTTTGCGCAAGAACTCTTACGAGAGTGCGGAAGGCGGCCGCTCCTGCAATCAGGCTGGCCACGGCCAGGGTCGCGAGCCCATAGATCCGCCATTCTGGCGGCAATAGCCACACTCCGGCCACCATCAGCAGCACGAGGCCGAGCAGGGAAAAGACCACTCCCAGACAGACCAGGACCAAGGCCTGCACGAAACGGATTTTGGCCTCCCGCAATTCAAGCGCCAGCAGCTCCAGGCGGTCCTGAAGGATTTGGGTGGCAACCCCGCCGAGCCGGGTTGCCGCGCCGGTGAATCCGAAAATCCCCGTGGAGAGCCTGTTCACGTTATTTCCTGGTCATCATCCAACCCAGGAGCAGGCCGGAGATAAAGGTTCCACCGATGACATAGTACGGTTTGAGGTGAATGAACTCGTCGGCAGATTGCACCTTATCCATGACCTTGGCTTCCAGTTCATCGTATTCGCCTTTGGCCGAATCCAGACGCTGCTTGAGCATGGTTCTGGCTGTTGCGATGCGCTCGTCAAGCTCGCCTGCGGTCGCATCCACGAGGGCTTCGGCGTGTTCCATGATGTTGCGCATTTCCTTGGATATGATTTTTTTGTTGTCGTAAGTCTGAGCCATTATGGTTATCTCCGTTTTTCTATGATCCTAAGATCGCTCTTCGGATCCGCTTCTGCTTGATGTATCACCTTTTTTACTTTGCCTGCAGATCGCTTTAAAAACGAAAGAGCATCTGTGGTGTAAAAAAAGGTCACTTAACAACAATATTGTTTATCACCGACTTCACGCCATCCACATCACGGGCTATCTGTTCTGCTTTGCTGGAATTTCGTGAAGAATCAACAAATCCGCTGAGTTGAACGACTCCCTTGAATGTTTCCACGTTGATCTGCCGTGATTTCAAGGAATCTTCATCAAAGATGGCGGCCTTGACCTTGGCGGTGATGGCGGAATCATCAACATACTGTCCGGTGCTTTGCTTCGTGTCTGTGCCGGCACAGCTCATGAGTGATGCAAGCAACAGGGTGCATAAAATGATTTTAAAAATATTCATGTAATTTTCCACAGAGTCATCTCCAGTATCAGCCAGTGACATGTTGCCGTTCTTGAAAATCAGCGAAAGGTTAAAGATTCGACTATTGCCTGGCGCTTGGACCTCAGACAGGAGCGTTCAGTCCCAATCCGCGTCATCGCTCCTCATTCTCTTTAGGATTTCCGTTGCGACGATCGCGCTCGATTCCGGGAGTGCCGTGTCCTCGAGGGAGGTCATGAGCTCTTCGAGCAGGTCGTTGAATCCTTCCTCCTTTTGACCGCTGAAGACATGACGAGATCCGTTGCGCAGTCTTACGGAGTCCACTCCACTTTCGATCAGCTTCTGCAGCAGGATTCTCCAGGCCGCCTTTTCGAATTTTTTCAAGGCCACTCCCGCAAGCCAGGCCACGTCGGCGTCAGTGTCGTCGAGTGCGTGCACAAGGGCGGGTATCGATCTGACATCGACGATCTCGCCCAGCGCTTTTGCGGCGCCCCAGCGGGTATGATCCAGCTTCGAGTGCTTGAGTGCCTCCGAGAGGGGGATGACGGCGGGGTCGCCCATTTCCACCAGTGCTATCCGCGCTTTCTGGCGAACCAGGCCATCTTTGCTTTCAAGCATTTTCATCAGGGATTGCAGGTTTGCGTCGGTCGATGGTTGTGTGTTCATGGTGGCCCTCAAAATTTTTACAAATCTTTGAAAAAGACGTCATGTGCTGAGCTGGCGGCCAAATTGAAGCGGCCTCCAGGCAGTGCTTCAAATCCTTCCCATAAGCAGCAGAATGAGCACGATCAAAAGGATAAGCCCAAGCCCGCCGCTGGGATAGTATCCCCAATTTTTGCTGTGCGGCCATGCCGGGAAGGCACCGATAAGTATGAGAACCAGGATGATGATGAGTATGAGGCCCATGATTTTTCTCCTTCCTTGCCCGGCAGGGCAGGATCGCGCCTTGCGAGCACGAGATCCTGCCTGGCGCGGTCAACGGCGATTTATTTATTGAGCTTCGTGAACTTCGCGCCTTTCAGTGACGCATCGACCATCAGTCCCTCGGGACTGAAGACAAAGGCCACGACAGGGTCTTTGAGCGACGTGGTGTCCACTCTCTTGCCGCCGCCGACGTCGATGAAGGCCACGTTGCCGGTGACGCCTATTTCCCAGCCGTCGATCTTTATAAAGTCGTCAAGAGCCTTCTGGGTCATGAAGGCAAGGATGATATCCATCTGTTCCGCGCCAAAGGTGAACCCATAAGACCCGGCGATGAGATTGTAGTATCCGGTGGTCTTGCCGTTCACGCGGAGGGCGCCCTGGCCGTAGGTGCCGCCAAGAACAAAGCCGGCCTTGGTGACGTCGGACATGATGAGGAGGGCTTTCGCCTCCTTTGCGATCTCCTTGCCTCCGTTTACTTCTTTGTAAAAACGCTGCAGCGTCATGTCGGCATGCGTATCGATCTCTTCGGCTGTTCGTGCCAGCGCGGCGCTTGCGAATACGCACATCATTGCCAGCATTACGAGCAGAAAAACGCCGTGTGTTATGTCCGGCATGTGCTTTTTAATAAATTCGTTCATGGTAACTCCCTTGCGTGCCATACAGTTGAAAGCCATTATTTCTGATTGCCGTAAATGCCGCCTGCGACACCGCCCAGCGCGCCGCCTATCAAGGCGCCAGCTCCAAGGGAGCCTCCAGTCAGGGCGCTGATTCCAAGGCCCGCGCCGGCTCCGATGGCGCCTCCGGACAAGGCTCCCTGCTGCGTGCGGGACATGTTTGTGCAGGCGGAAGCGCTCAGAAGCATCAGTATCATGAGAGCGAGAAGTATTTTTTGCATATCAATATCCTTAGTTTTTCAGGTTGGGTTTGATCATTTCATGCCAAAGAACATCAAATACCAGTCTGTCTGATTTGCCGGGGTTTGCTTCATAGTATTTGTCGAGTTTGGAAGCCATTTCCGCCCAGCTCATGTTGTCAAAAGCCTCGATCCAGCCCTTGATGAATTTGGACGGTTCTTCCGAACGCGTGGCCCGCATTTGGTATTCAAGGGCGACGGCCGTTCCTGCCCCGAAGAGAAATGCCTTTTTTTCCGGATCGGTTGACTTCATCCACACGTATCCATCGACATCCGGCGAGGGACTGGTTGTTGTGCCCTGAGCAAAGCAGGAAGATGTTCCTGTAAAGAGAAGTCCTGCGAGTAAAAAAACGGAAAAGTATCTGAAAATTATCATATCCACCTCTTTTGTTAGATGTTGCGATAGAATGATATGAGCAATAAGCGTTCCGCTTAATCCCAGTAATTTTTTAACATTAATGTGCTGTATTGATTATTTAAATAATTGGACTGATAATAAAGCGTACTAAATCTGTTCGTTTGGTCCATCATATGTTCAGTATCCGCGCTATATGACGGCTTGCACGCTGTGGACGCATCAAAGGGACGGCTTCTGTCAACCGTCCAAGCCGCTCAATATCGGAAGGTGGCGGCCAGCCCCGTTTTGCTGGGTACCTGATCGGCCGGCATGACCAGGACCTTTCCGCCCATCTTGTCTACCAGCTCCCCCAGATCGTCGAGCAGATCATTGCCGCCGGATTTGTTTGTGTCCGCCAGTTCGTAGCTGCCCGCGTCACCTACTATTCGTCCGGCTATCTCGCGATCGGACGCGATCATGAGCATGGAGACCCGACCGGAGACGGCCCCTTTCAAGACCTTCCCCAGATCATCGCTGCCGAATCCGTGCGAATGCGCTTTTTTGTACTCGCCGAGCAACGTGCTCAGCCAGGCTTGGTGCTGCGGTTCGAGTATTGCCCATGCGCGTTCTCGCAGTTCGGAGACTGCCATGACAAAGGGGTTGAGATTGAGGCCGTCTTTCATGAGGAAAGAGTTATGACTGATATTCCGGAAAAGATGATGATGTTCCGGCAATGCGGCCAGGAGCAACGGCAGGCCGGAGGGGCGCGAGTGGTGCTCAAGCACCGCTCGATCGACGGCCCGGAAGAAACGCTGCGTATCCTTGTCGGCTTCGTCTTTCTTGCCGCCTTGGCCGTGACGCGCTTCCCCGCTTCCTCCTTTTGCGCCGCCGTATGAGGCAACGGTCTGGTGCGGTTCGTTCAACTCAGCGCCAAGAGCATCGGTTATTGTCCGCGGGACTCCCAGGGCGGGTTCGATCTCTTCCAGCGTGCCAAGATCGCCCTCGAAGAGTTTGATTTCGGTCAGGCTCAGTCCGAGAATTTGGTAGCGACCAACAAATTGCAAAATGCGCCGCAAGGGCTTGACGTGAAAGCTGCCCGCCACGATGGCCAATTCGGCGACCGGCCGTCTGAGCCGGAACACCCGAAACAGGCCCGCGCCGCTAAAAACGACGAGTCCATCCAGGGTCTGGTTCCAGAATGCGCGATCAAGCCCGAGCGCTTCAAACGGCTCCAGAAAGTGCTTGGTTTCGGGTTCGGAATATTTTTGCCTGAGCGATGATTCCATGATCCTGACCAGGTTGCGAAATCTGATCAGGTCCTGCTTGTTTTCGGGGCCGTGACGATGCGTCGGTTGGTACAAAGACAGGCACGGCGGTTGATGCGGTGCGGTCAGTTCGGCTAAAGATTCAATGGTGGGTGATGACCTGATTTGTAACACTTTTCTGCCTCCTGTTGTTGGTCCGATATGACCAGGCGGTCATGGAGTGTTCCGTTCCGGAGAGAAACTGATTGGTCGCAATCGCCCGAGTTCAGGATGCGTTGCCCCAAATTCCATTAACCCACGTCTGTGCGGACTCTGGCAAAATTAGAAGCGCAACTTTCGTGCCCGAAAGACAGTGCTGCGGAACGTGTGTAAATATTTGATTTAAAAGATGAATAAAATTGAAGTGCGCGCGGGTATGAGAAATCCGTCACCGGGAATCGTCAAATTATGCGAAAATGCCGTATATGGCAGGTTGCGCGCTCCGGATTGTCGCCTGAATCTGGCGTGGGGAAAATGGATGCTTGAGTGCACGCAGGGGGCGTGCAAAAAAGGATGGTTTTGTGGAATGCGCTGGTGGATTGGCCGGTCCGGGGAGTGCGCCTTACCCCGGTTGACCGGACTTTAATGAGAGGATGAAAGAAAGGCGTTTGCCGTATTATATGGCGTTGCGATTGATTCCGAATTTCCTCATGCGGGCTCGAAGCGTGCTGGGATTGATGTCGAGGATGGCCGCGGCGCCATTTTTCCCTTCGACACGCCAATTTGTTTTCTGGAGCACATTGAGGATGTGATCGCGTTCCAGATCCACCAGAGCCTTCAAGTCCGCGCCGGACGTTTCGCTGGTTTTGAGCGACGTATTGAATTGATCCAGAATCCGCAATGACGGACCATTACTGATTATTGTCGCCCGTTCGATCACGCTTTCCAGTTCCCGTACATTGCCGGGCCAGTCGTAATTTTCCAGTGCTTCGAGGGCTTCCTTGGGAATGGTTTCAATCTTTTTGCCGATCTTCTTGTTGAATTTGGCGACGAAAAAATTGACGAGCAGGCGGATGTCGTCCTTGCGCGCCCTCAGCGGCGGAATCGTGATGGGGAAGACATTGAGCCGGTAATAGAGATCTTCGCGGAAACTGCCTTTTTTGATTTCTTCTTCCAGTTTGCGGTTGCTGGCCGCGATGATCCGCACGTCGACCTTGATGGTGCGCGGACTCCCCAGGCGCTCGAACTCGCCATCCTGAATTACCCGCAGGAGCTTGCATTGCAGTTCCATCGGCATCTCGCCGATTTCATCCAGAAAGATGGTTCCTCCGTCGGCAAGTTCGAAGCGTCCCATTTGCCGGGCGCTGGCTCCGGTAAAAGCTCCTTTTTCCCGGCCGAAGAGTTCGCTTTCAATGAGGTTTGCCGGCAACGCCGTGCAGTTGATGGTGACCATCGGCCGGTCCTTGCGGGCGCTCCGAGCATGGATGGCCCGGGCTACGACCCCCTTGCCGCACCCGGTCTCGCCTTGGAGAAGCACGGTCGTATTCTGGGAAGCGATCTGTTCGATCTTGTCGAAAACCTGCGCGATGGCGCTGCTCTGGCCGATGATCTCGCCAAAGTTGAATTTTCGGGCAGCCTCGTGCTGCAGGTAGATGTTCTCGGCCAGGAGACGGTCTTGCAGCAGCTTGATTTCCATGAACGCCAGGCGCAGGGACTCTTCCGTGTCTTTGCGCACGGCGATTTCCTGCACAAGCCGCTCGTTGGTCATGAGCAACTCACGTGTTCGCTTCGTGATCTTCTGTTCAAGCTCATCATGCGCGTTTTGCAGGGCAATCTTCATCTGAGCCTGTTCAGTCACATCGGTGATGATGGACCGGATGACACCGTGCGTTCCTATTACCGGGTCCCTGGCGATGCTTCGCAGACGGGCAAAGAATTTTATCCCGTCTGATTTCTGTAGCCAGATTTCGCAGGTATCGTCTTCTTCTCTGCGTAGAACTTCCGCGCAGTGCTTTGAAAACAGCTTCCGTCCGTCCGCGTCGGCGATCCACCGGCTTATGGGTTTGCCCTGCAAATGCTCTCGTTCAAGGCCAAGCAACTGGGCGCCGGTAAGGTTGACGCTGCGTATCAGCCCCTGCTGGTCAAAGGAAAAATAGCCCGCAGGGGCGAAATCATACAGCTCGGCGTAGGCATTGCGCGAGGCCTCGAGCGCTTCCTGGGCCTGGCGCAGCTCTTCGTTCTGCATCTCCAGTTCGACCTGGTGGACCTCAAGCTCCTGCACGAGCCGCTTCATCTCGATTTCGGGTAGCAGGGAACGAGTGCCGGAATTATCGGCGCGCGTCGGTTTATCCGCAGGCTGCGTCAGCTCGGGAGCGGATTTTTTCCGATTTTTGGGTGTGTTCATGATGGTCCTCCTGCGCTGAGCTGAAGCCTGAGCTTCTCATTCTCCTCGCGTAGTTCCTTCTCGAGCTCTTTGGCCGAGGTGATGTTCGTGAAGGTCATGACCAGACCTGCGATGATGTCTTTCATGGTTCTGTAGGGCATGATGCGTACCGCATACCAGCGACCGTCGGCGGTGCAAACCTGTTTTTCCGAAAATGCCAGGGTTCTGAGCACTTCTGCCGCCTGCTCGGACATTTCGGGATAGAGCAGGTCGCTGGCGATGTCGGAGAGGGGGCGGCCCACATCGCCGGGGATGAGCTTGAAGATTTTGTTGGCGCCGGGAGTGAAGCGCCGGACGTGCAGGTCGTTGTCGAGAAAAATCGTGACGATCTCCGTGCTGTTGAGCAGGTTGCGCATGTCGTCATTGATCCGCGCGAGCTCGTCCATCTTTGACTGCTGCTCGGCGTTCACCGTCTGTAGTTCCTCATTGAGCGATTGCATTTCTTCACGAGAGGTAGTCAATTCCTCATTGGCTGACTGCAGCTCCTCGTTGGTGGACTGCATCTCTTCATTATAGGATTTGAGTTCTTCTTGTGAAGCCTGCATTTCTTCGCGGGTGGTCCGAAGTTCTTCGCGGCATTGATACAGCTCCTGTTCCAGCTCTGCGACCTTGGCGCTTCCTGCCTCGCCAGGTTTTGAACGGCGGGCTGTTTTTTGTTTTGGAGGGGTCGCCACGTCGGTGAAGATGATCATGACCATGCCGCGCAGGGCCGCAGGTTCCTGTATTTCCTGCACGGTGAGGTCCACGGTCTGGACCGTTTCTCCTTCTGTGACTTTGAGTCCCTTGACTGTGACCGCCTTCTTATGCCTCAGGGCCTTGAGAAAGGCGGTCCCCAGGTCGAAGCGCAGCCCTTCCCGAGCCATGGCGTGGATGTTCCAATTGACTTTGCCCGCCGGCGGTTCAAGGTATTTGCCCGTCCTGCCGCTGATGTAGAGGATATCCCCTTTGCTGTTGACCAGCACGGCGGGCGGTGAAAAGTGCTGCAACAGCACCTGATCCGCCAGGGACTGGATATTGACCGCCGGTTTGAGCATTGTGGTCTCCTGTGAAATGCCCGGCAAGACCGGGACGAATGAAGGCTGGAATGCAATCTTTGCGGCCGTCAGGATTGATTCGCGTCGCCTGAAC
>Ga0265295_1005031_pt1 | contig 17300 bp, 14 predicted proteins | sample Munlansysbiofilm_FD_192503 | JGI IMG/M metagenome (GOLD analysis project Ga0265295, IMG submission 192503) | Leachate microbial communities from a municipal landfill in Southern Ontario, Canada - Methane capture system biofilm | ecosystem: Engineered > Solid waste > Landfill > Unclassified ...
AAGTTTCCACGATTTAAACGAACATGACACTGCAAGCGATGTTAAATCAATTCTTGCACTTGGATTGATCTCAAAGTTAAAATGTCCGGCAGCAAATATTGTAAGAATTTGAACATAACTTAGATAATGTGACTCCAACATCTCTAAATCCATGCTTTCAATCTCTTCTTTTTGTTTCGTGCGATTACCCATTAAAAGCTTATATGTCTTGTAGACCTGTCGATAATCTTTTTGACTTAAAAAGATATTTGTCTTTTTTAAAGATAATGATTTATTACGTTTCGTATTCTTTTGGTAAATAGCTTTATGAAGTCTTGGTTGAATGGTTTGGCTAATGAAATCTAGTTCATGAAGCATCTCTTTAGATAGATTGAAATACTGACTAAAATCTCTGACATAGCCTGTGTGAAGCTTCCCAAGCGCTAAGAAGTAATTGACATGGTTAACCTTTTCAAGTAGGTTAAAACGCATGATGTTGCTCGCATATAACAAACTATTGAGGGTGCGTTTATTACGTTTAATCCAAGATAATGTATCATCGATATAATTACAAAAGATCACATTCTCATAAATGCTATAATCATCTTCATAAATGCGCGTTAATAACTTTCTTGGCTTAACGCCCCTTTCTGTTAGATTAGCAACATTTTGACTATGATTCGCTAAATGAAGTAACGTGTTCTGATTAATAATACGCGTATTTTCAACAGGAAGAACATCATCTGTATCTTTTAAGACAATAATCGGTTTATTGAAAATACGCTTAACAGCAGGCATCGTTTTTCTCATATGCTTAATCATCTCGTCTAAATGCCCAAAATCGAAATCAGGTTCAATCGAAAACAATGTCATGTCATGCACGACATAATAATCGAATTCGATATAGGTTAAGATGGGATGCTTTTTAACAAATGACTCGATACCTTCTAGAAGAGATGAATACCGTTTGTATTCATCATAGGTCATCTGTTCAGCCTGTGTTTTAACTTTACTCATTATCTAGACGTTTGATAAATGATGCACATTCGTGCAGTTTCAGATTTTCAAAATCCATTTCAAGTTTTTCTTTGTCATCGATCGTCTTCACTTCAAGCTTAGCAACCACTTTACTGAGGAGAATCTTTTCAACTGCTTGGTCGACGACGTTCTCACTTGGGAAACATGCTTGATAAATGTTAACGAAATCTTCAATTTGATTCAAGATACGGTTACCAAAAGAAATGTTATACGGCGCTAAAAGTTGTTCAACTTTTTTAATCACTTCGCTATTTTCAGCATCAAATGTTCCCTTTTGTTTGGCTTCTTTAAAGAGTTTGCTGATGGTTTGGTAATCATAATACTTCTGCGAGATTGGACTTGTGAAATTTCTGACTTTAGGAGCACGTTTCGTGAAATTCATCGTATGTGCACGGTCATAAACTTTATCAGAAATTACAAAGGTTGATTCATCACGGTTTGCTGTGCCAATAAACCATACATTCGGTGGTACTTTGAGGGTGTTACCATGACTTAATGCGAGATAGTCGATCTCTTCATCTTGTTCAACACGTTTTAAATTGATATTGATCAGTTTGATTTCTCTTTGGTTTTCTTCATTTTCCATCAAAGATAAGAAATCAGAGAAATAATACTCAATACGAGATAAGTTCATTTCATCTAAAAGAATAAATGTGAAGATTTCAGGATTTAAAGCTGCTTTATATAAAGCTAACGTAAACTTCTTAGGTGTATACTTCATGGAGAACTCATTATAATATCCAAGTAATTCATTTTTATCTTTCCAAGAAGATTCAACTTCAATGATGTCACAATTACCCACAATCGCTTCAGAGAAGATTTTAGGTAAACTTGTTTTACCAGTTCCTGACATTCCTTGAAGAATGGATAAACGGCTCGCACCTAAACCAGCAACGAAGGTTGCGATATCTTCAGGTGTATAAGATAAGTGTAGTCTTGAATTTCTCGCATAATCAACAACGAAATGAATCAAATCATTTAAGGTTGATCCATTAGCACTATAAGCTTTTCTTCTTTCTAGATCTTCTTTAAAACCAATAACTTTTGAATCCAAATCAGTTAAAGCAGGACACGGATCAAAGTTTTGATAAGAAATTTCATCAAGTTTATCAGATGATCCTGATTGAGTTGATTCAACTTGTTGATCAGCAGGTGCAACACTAAGTTCTAAATCACTCAGTTCATCTCGATCAAATGCCTTTCTTACAAACATCATGATCAAAACAACAACAGCTGCAACAAGTGCATAAATCGCATCTGTTTTAATCGTGTAATCATAGTCGACTAGACTCGGTAGACTGATACCATAGAGACTAAAGACTTCAAGAAGAACACTTTGGTTGATTTCTTTAGCAATCTGAAAATAATAACCTGATATCGCAATGATAAAGACAAAGAAGACATTGACAATGGTAGCAAACTTAACGATAGAACTAAACTGTTTATGTTTAGATAAATAACTACTAATCGCAATCACTAGTGATAAGCCAACAGAGATCAACATGATCACAAGAAGATAAGCTACCAATCGATACCCAGGATCTAAAATCGCATAATCTCTTAAAATGGTTATACCTGTTAATTCAACAGAATAACTGATTGAATTATAGGTAATCACAATTCTAATAATCTTTAGTAACAACATCAGTACGGAAACAGCTGTTAATAAGAACACATACAAAAGAGGTTCAATTTTACTGTAACGCGCTTTCGTTTCTTCTGCAATCACCTGACTGTATGCACGATATTTACCCTTAAATATCGCAAATGCAAAGATGACTAAACACATGATCAGCATTGGAATAAATGCATAACTTTCAGCGATTTGACCTGCGATGGTGTAATACATGTAAATCGCTAGCCCTGTTAAGAAAAAGATAATGGTTGAAAGAAATGAAAAATTAATGAGTGTGTTTGATTTAGAAACAAATTTTTCTTTATCAAAGAAATAGTGAGATAAACCGTGAGCAAAATAAAGAAATAACGCTAAGAATATCATGAAGTTAGCTAAGAAATAGATGAGTGTTTCAAGTTGCGTATCACCCATCAATAGCACATTAATCAAAAGCGCATAGTAGGTATCTCCACCTTCTGTTAAACCGTATAGTGGGATAAAGAACGTCGTGAGAAAGACGATTAATGAAATCACATTGATGATTAAAACAAAGAGAGGAATACGCGTTGAAGCAAGTGCTTTATTCTTCTCTTCAATTTCTTCATCAATCTCTAATCTAATCATGCGTCCTCTAAAGATTGATAATACAAAGAGAGCTGCTAAAAGGATAATACTGATGATGATTAAGATGATATGGAACAAGGTAAGTGCATTATATAAAACTTGGAATACAATGAGTGAAGCAAACATACCTAGGAAGAATAAAAGAGCTACTGTATAACCCCAATGACTTTTCCTAAAGAAACTGAATAAAGATAGTAAAATCGGGACAATTGATACGAAAAAGACAATTTTATAGACAAATGAAAAGATGTTGATATAAAAACCATCTTGAAAGTTATTCGCTAGAATCAAGATGCTGTCATTTTCGTAAGGTGATTTGAGTTTGATTGAAATCATCCATAAATTAATGAAAAAAATCAGCAATAACAACCCCAGCATAACCGTTCCCATAAACCATGGTTTTTTAAGTAAAGCTTTCATATGTCATATCCCCTTTTTCGTGAAAGTCTTTTTACGTACTTTAAGATCAAAGATGTTTTGTGAAATCTCTTCGTTACCATTTTATCACAGGAAAGACCATGTGACACTAAGGAGAATTCATACTTAATAAATTATTAATTATGATAAAAAGTAACTGATACAATGAAATAAATAAAAATGCCACATTAGAAACAAAAACAAGTCGTTATGTAGCATAGCGACTTGTGGAAAGTGTCATTTTCTTTTTTTAACTTGTGATTAAATTATCTTACTTATTTTTTGCCTGCAGGTTTAACGGGTTGTACTGGAGTTTTTTGAGCTGGTTTAGCTGGTTGTACTGGAGCTTGTTTGACTGGAGCCTTTGGAGCTTGTTTAACTTGTTGTGCCATATATGTCACCTACCTTTCATGATAAAATATCATAGATCACTTGGTGTGATAGGCTCTTTACATGTGATGGCGTTATACATTCTCGTCATAACAATAAATCGTATGTCTGCACCACGATTGCTGACAATTTATGAAGTCTTCTGACCTCACCCCAATCGTACATCCAAAGTACTTTTTTTGCAATGAATTTTGATACGATTGTTCATGAAAATGCATGATTGATTTTCATCACTTTTTAAACTCTTGCATGTTATGAATATTCATGAAATGTAAGACCGTTTTTATATGATTATATGCTCATTAACAAATGATTCTAACTCTTTAAAACAAGCGTGAAATGTTTTTTTATCATTGATGTTGCTTAGAGCAATAATCTGTATATCACGATCAATAATCATCATTTGTGCAAACACTCCGGGTCCATTCCCTGGATGATAGATTGACTCATGCGTTTTATTGTTTAGATTAAAGTGAAGACTGATCACGCCATAACCATAACCTCCCTGTGAGTTAATGGGTGTTTGGATATCAAACATCATGTCAACCATGGGTTTTGTTATTAACTGATATTCAATTAGACCTCTTCCATAAAGAAAAAGATCATATGTTGATGAATAGAGACCTCCAGCTCCACTTGCTTTACGCATATCGTAGGGTATCGCTGGAATAATCTTATTCTCTTTCATATCATAAAGTGAAACAAAACCTGGAACTTTTTGGTCTATGAAATTGAAACCACTTTGTTTCATACCTAAGACATCAAAGATATACATTTTTAAGTAGAGATGATAAGGCATCTTTGAGATAACTTCAATGATATGTGTTAAGATGAAAAATCCACTTGATGAGTATTCAAATCTTTCACCAGGTATAAAGTTAAGTGGCTTTTTGAATATGATTTCTTTAATCATTCTTTCATGGAATGAATCAGATGCTAACAGATGATCATAATCACCATGTATATCAAAACTGGGAATACCAGAACTATTAGACAATAAGTGATGTATCGTTATAGATTGATCATATGTGACACCATCGATAAAGTGATCGATTGTATCTGATAACTTAAGTAATCCCTTCTCAACAAGCTGCAATATCGAAACCGCTGTGAATTGTTTTGTGATTGATCCTATACGAAAAATTGATTTCTTTGAAAAAGGGATTTTCTTCTCTAAATCTGCATAACCAAAACTAGATTCAAAGAGTATATCACGACCTTTTGCGATTAGTATACGTCCATTAAAGTTCGTTTGGTGACAAATATCAGTAATGCGATCTTCTATTAACATATGGATCACTTCCTTTAATTAACTTTATCATAAATAAGGCTATACGATAATAAACATCTAGAAAATGCTACTTTTTATTGAGCTTATAGATACCAGCAACTTCATTGATTTGAACATATAATATCGCATAATTATGCGATAAATCACTATTTTGATAGATATCATTCATCGGATAAAATTCCTCATCATCCCAGATATCTTCATATCTTTCTTTCAACGCATTCATTTCTTGAGGATTTTCTCCTGATACATCAGCAATGAGAATAAAACCATCTTGATTTAATAACGAATTGAGTTGAGTAAGTAGATCAATTTGCTTTTTATAGGTAAGATGATGAATCGCATATGAAAAGACAATAACATCATACTTTTGTTTTAATTGGGGAATCGCGTCTTCAAACTCACCTTGAATGAATAAGGCATCTGGCATACTATTCTTAGCAATTTTTAGCATGTTCTCGGATAGATCAACACCTGTTATATGATATCCAAGACGATACAGTGGCAACATGATCTCTCCAGTTCCAACACCCATATCAAGAATGGCTTTCTTCTGATGTTTTGTGATTAGCTCAATCAGATGATACTTAACCTGACTATAGCCAGCAAAGGGGTAGGTTCCTTTACTTTCTGACTCACTAACGCTCTTATGATATTGTGTACTCCATCTATTGAATAACTGTCTTCTTATATATGAATCGATATTTAATTGATACAGGTTGTTATATTTATCTTCACCATATTTTGTAAATCCTAATTGAAGTTGCAATTGATTGGAAGCAACATTCCAAACTCTGGCTTCAGAATAAAGGGTATCTATTCCTTCTTTTTTCAAATCGTAGATCATGCCATCAATAAGTTGAGTCGCATAACCATTTCTAAATTGATCTCGATGAGTTTGTAGTCCTTCAAGAAGATATCTCTGATTGTATATATTGATTCTACAAACACTAACCATCTTATGATTATCATATAAAACATAATACTTAAAGAAGTTATCTTGTTTAGGACAACTTTCAAGATACTTTATGTAGTCATCTTTAATTTCTTTTTGCTTAATAATCAATTCAGGATCGTCTAAAGAAATACCTCTATCTTCTTCCAATCTGTAGTTGAGAACATCAAACCACTGCTGTTTTTCAACATCAGAAAGTCTTTCTATTGTCTTTTTATTCCATATTACAAACATCGCGAACACCTCATTGCAGGAGTTATCCATATATTTTTAGACTTTGATGCTTTTGTGAAGCTATTTTTAGGCATTATTCACACTTTATCAGTTAGCTGTTTTGAATAACATATTGTGTGCAAAATATACCTTGTGTATATAATAAAAACATCAAAATCGATTAAAATATGGGCTAAATTACAGGGTTGAAAATAGTCCATGATACCCAAGCAACCAAATTCATTTAATATTCATTTGGTTACTCATATTTATCTTCACTCATTTGCCAAGAACCATCTTGATTGAGATTCATCATGTTTCGATAATATTCATTTGGTTTTGAAGTGATATATTTATGTTTTTTAGTGATATCATATTCTGAGATTGCTGCTAGATGATATAGACCAGCTATGTAATCAAGTTGATTTGTATCATTTATTTTGATGTTGTATATTTTTTTAACCAAACTAGGATTATTTAGCAAGTCATAAACTGAATAAGATCGATCTAATCTACCAATAACACCATATAAAAAATCACACATCATATATGCGCCATCTACATATACTTCCACGACTTGATGTCCATGGTAAGCTTTAAATGGATTAACTAATATAGCAATTCTACTTGGCATACCAAGACATTGTAAAAGTGCTGCACCTACTCTAGAAATATCTGTGCACCAATCACTTCCTCGTTTGATGATCTCTAACTCACTTCCACCAAAAACCATTTCTTCAAATGGCGTTTCATAATTTTCAACAATGTCATGTACAAATTCAATAGCTTTATAAACGGATTTAAGATGGTTTTCACCCTTTAGTGTTTGAGCAATATCAAATATCTCATGGTTGGATATATCTTTTGAAATAGGTTGTGGCGTTCTATATAGAAATGATTTTGAGTTGTCATCTAAAAATATCATATGCTTTAATATTTCATGATCAATCGATTTGTTATGGTGCAAATCATTTCGAAACATATATTCATATGCACTACCAAATACACCATATCCTATTCTCATCATTGACTTGTTCATGTTCTTATTCTTTGATTAGATTTAGCAACTGTACGTTTTTATAGATAACTTCTTTACCTAATTGTTCAGACACAATAAAACCTTCTTTTTCAAGAAGCTTTAAATACTTAGTTGCAGTTGCTCTAGAGATATTTAAATAATCTCTAAAGAATTCATTTTTGGTATACATATATGAAAATAAATGCTCAACTATCTCATAACGATAAATATCTGGCAAACGCTTTTTCATCATTTCTTTTGTTAACTCTATCGACTGATTGATTCTTAATATAAGGTTGATCGTATTGATGGAAGTTTCAGAAATACCTCTCAGAATGTACACAACAAAATCCTTTATATGCTTGATGTCTTCGTTACATTTTCTTAATAAAGCATAATATTGCTCCTTATTTTCCATGATGTACTTACTTAAGTAGAGTATAGGTTCAGATAACTTTTCTTTTAACACTAAATACAAGATATTTAATATTCTGCCTGTTCTACCATTACCATCATAAAATGGATGGATGCTTTCAAATTGGAAGTGAATAAGAGCCATTTGAATTAGTGGGTCATAATCATTATTCTGATTAATGAATAACTCTAGATTATACATGAGTTCGCGTATCTCTGTTTCATCTTGTGGAGGTGTGTGTACAATTTCATTTGTTTTATCGTTTATGATGACTGTTCCAGGAAGTTTTCTTATGCCCCCTTTATTTTGATCGATGATATTTTGAATTTCTACAAGTATATTTGTGCTGATAAACCCTTTTTGTCTCATGACTAATAATCCATGATCTAATGCATGCTTGTAGTTTATAACTTCTTTAGGTTTTCCAAAAGTACGGGTCTTTGAGACAATCTCTTTATATATTTCATCATATGTCGTTATAATATTTTCTATAGCTGATGAGTCCTTTGACTCACTTAGATTGATTAAGCTTAAAACAATTCCAGGATTTGGAAGTATTTTAAGTATTCCTTTTAACTCGCCTATATGATGATTTGCAGTATTGAGTTCTTTCAATATGTCCACTTCATTCAAATTTATATGAAAGGGGAGTTTATTCACAATATCACCTCATGACTAATTTTCTTTATTTTTTATCCTCGTAATCATCCTATCATGAGAAATTAGTCACGTCAAGACTTCAAGGATAGTTTTTTGAATATTTTAGTCACGTATTATATTTTTTTTACTGCGTATGAAACTTGTGTCCGACGAATTGTGATCTAATTATTCTTATTATATGGATTATTTTGTGGTTTAGAGATGTTCGAAAGAGATCTTCCTCTTAAGACATGGTCTTCGCATATCTTTAATCTGTCTTCGGATATCAATTTAATAATAAAAAAGACTCCTTAGTTCAAGATCAGGTATCATGATTATACCTTCTCTCCAACTTTTTGGAGTCAGTTCAATCTAAAACTGGTGCCGAAAAGATGACTCGAAGTTTATACATATACTTTAGTTGATTAAGCCCTTTATAAAGCCGCTTTTCCAATCCATGAGAATATATACTCAAATGATTAAGAACTTTGTCACTTTTCTTTATGATGCCTGCTATTGTTCTATAATATCGAATTGTCTAAGAATGGTTTCTTTTATTTGCTTCAAAGCAGGATTTCGTAAATCATTACTAGCATGGTACCTATACTCTTTTGAACTCCAATAAGGTGATAATGAATTATTATCTATGCATTTTTTAATCATGTCAATATCAATATTAGTTTGAAATCCTATACCATGTTGGCCAAAACTTCCGTAATATTTGTTTGTACTGAGGTTTATTTGCTTATAGATATTACCTATATTCAAATTGATATAGTTTGGATTTCTAGCATCATTACTTCTATAATATAATATTGGATAATCTAGGTCTTGTTCCATCAAGTCCTTATGTCCTATAATCTGATAGTGCCCATAGTAAAGAACATTATCCATTATATAAATTGATGGAAATGAAAAACATCGATCAAGAGTGTTAATATCTATCTTATTTGATTCTGATAGATAAGCGAATTGTTTAATTAATACCGGTTTCCCCATAAACCTCGAGAACTTTTCCTTTTTTTGTTTTCTTAATTTGCTAACATCAAGAAGCACTCTTCCAAAACCATATAAGTTTCTATCATATTTAATAGAAAAGATATCCCCTTCTTTGAATTGAATATGTTCTCTTGGTTCAGTGGAAAAAATTTCAATTGCTTTTTGTAAAATGTCTGTAGTGTTGAGCACCCATGTATTTAACCATTCTCTTAATTCTAAGACATCCTTAATAATTATATTATTTAGGTCAGTCGAATAAAAAGTTTTTTGTGTAGTATAATTTCCTATTATTACATCATCTCCTGTCCAACAAAAATAGGTGCCAATAGGTGTTTTGCTCATTATTGTTGAAGATGATAATTTTGTCTTTTTCCCTTTGTGAGTTTTAGGTAGTAGCCAGATTCTATCTTCTGAAAGTGTCTCATTAAGTGATTTTTCCCAATAAAAAGTGTCTTTTTGCTCAATGAACTTAACAATGTTATTCCCCTCAAGAAATATGAACTCACCATTATTTAGAGTTCTCATTTCCCAATTACTTTGTATTTCTGGTAATCCTAAATACTTGCGATCTACATTGTTAATATAAAAATTAAACTCCATAATTTATCTCCCCAGAAAAATGTTCTTAGATATATCATATCACAAAAGGCATATCTATTCATTTTGCTTTTCAATGATCTAAATACATAAAACAACGTTCACATCTCGACAAATGTTACATATGTATTATATGAAGTGAGGATCATAGAAGTTCTTTGGTGAGAAGAAATTCAAATCAACCCTTTTGATCATAGAAATTTATGTTATACATCTCTTGTTATCCATTTAAAAAGTAACCTTTGTATTCCACAATAAAAACAAAAGACCATTGAACGTCAATAGTCTTTCTCGAAAAATAAATTATTCTAAAAATGGTGCCGAAAAGATGACGCGAAGTTTATACATATACTTTTGATTTTTTGTCGCTTCATGGAGACAACAATTCCTTTATATAAAATGAGTATTCTGAAATCAAATTATGCCAAATTAATATAGATGTTATCTTATGTCAATAATAAAATAATAATTAACTTTTAGATCAGAAAATTCAGCATATAATACGATTACAATATAAGAAAAACTCATATTATCAATACTAAATGTCCCTTGATCATCAATATCTAGATCATGTAATCGAATTAATGTCCAACCGTTTGTTTCTTCTGCAAAACTATAATCATTATTTAAATAGTAATATTCACCTATAACATTTGAGGTATTTTCCACACTAATTTGATAGATATCACTCATGCCGATTAAGTTCATGGTCTCGTATGATGCAATTTCGGGAAATTCCATTGCATAATCATATCGTCTGAAATCACCATGACTATCAATTCTATATTCAGAACTAACTCTAGAATATTTTATTTCTTCGTTATTTATAGTCACTACCGGAATACTATTATAAAGTAAGTGATTATTTCCTAATCCATTATTGGTAAAACCAAATATTACCATCGTTAAGACTAATACCCCAATTACTCCAAAGCTTAAAAATATCGATACTTTCATTCTATTAATTTTAATATTTTTTGAAACCAATTCTTTCTCGTAAATTTGTTCTTCGAGAAGATCTTTTTCTTCAACATTATAAAATTCAGATAAAAGTTTCAATGATTCTTTACTTGGAAGACCTAATCCATTTTCCCATTTAGCAACCGCACTTCGACTAACATATATACTATCTGCCACTGTTTGTTGAGAGACGTTTTTTTCTTCTCTAAGCTCCTTAATTTTGTCTTTAAATCCAATCATTCAATCCCCTCCTTCGGCAACATTATAGTCCAATAAACCATTTTATTGTTGTTACTTTCTATTTTTCACTGTTACTTTTGCTTAAATATTTGTTAGTGCTGCCTAAATTCACATGTGATGTTACCTATTTATTACAAAATGGTCATTAACAAAAATGAAGGACCATGACAGATTCTTTAATTAGAGATGTATTCTCAAGTAAAATTTTCCTAATTGTGATAACCGAATGTGTTTTGTAGACAGAGACTTTTAATACTCCAAAATAGTCCATAATCTTAATCGATTTTAATACCCTGTGTAATTGATTTAAAGAAATGACTATTCCAAAGATCTAAATTATTTTGATCTTTTATAAAGGGTCTTACATCTGACTTTGCAATTTCATAATCAATTTGATCAAATCTTCTTTCTAGTAATTCAATAAGTTTTTCTTTAGTTAAAATCGTGTCATCTTCTATAGATTTCGTTTGTTTTAATCTTGCTTCTAAATGCTTCAAATTCACTTTGGTGTCTAAACTAAGGTAATAGATATAATCATATAAGTCCCTACCTTTTACACGATTTTTCCAACTTCTTGCAATCACTGCATGAATTTTACCTGCAAATAAAGAACTTTTATCGTAGATTCTAACTTGATATGGAAATGGCAGCAACCGATACTTTATTTCTGTATTCGCATGTTTTGGTGGATTTACATCGATTTCAAATTTGATAATGATCTTTTCATTATGAATGATTTGATTAGAATCTGTCGAATTGGGATAGATTGTTATGAATGTTTCTTTAGTATTTCCTTTAATAAATGCTGAATCAATGGTTGATTCACTTGACTTCTCTTTTTTTGACACTTCAAACTGAAGTCCGAGTGAACTCATAATTTCACTTATCGGTTTTAGGTACTTACTGATATCAAAATGTTCATCACTTACAAGCAATGAAAAATCTAGATCTTCACTAAATCTATCCATACCATAAAATATTCTCAAAGCTGTTCCACCATAGAATGCAGCATATGTGAAAAAATCAGTTTTAGAGAGACCAGCTAAAACGACCTCTTGTAAGACTTCTTTCATCGCGTTTTTTTTATCTTCTATTGTCTTAGGGTTATATTTATCAATCATTTGTTGAATAATTGTCATCTCATATACTCGCTTTCAATATACTTTTTAAAATACTTTATATTGTTTGAAACGTATTTATTCGATAAGAATATAATGTCGCTAAAGTTCAATTGATTAAATGCTTCTCTATTGATTCTAATATCTTCAAAAAGTAAAGCTTTCAATTCTTTCATGCTTTTTACAGGATCCTTAATATAAAGTAAATCGCACAAAGCTTTTTCAGGAGTTGCCATAAAGTAAGCATAAGTGTCTTGTTCAAAAATTTCAACAAAAAAGGGGAAAGCATCTTTTGGTACGTCCCTATATGTAAAAACACCGAAATGATTTTTATATAGTTTGCTCTTTCTTTTGTTAAACGTTGCGTTCGTATAAACAACGACTCTTTCTGGAATCATATTATGATATGAAAGTGCATATTCAAAAGATAGATATGATGGCCCGTATATGTATGAGGATAACAAGAACCCATTAGTATTACTATTCGTTTCATATATACCTCTTACAAGTGGAAATAAGATGCCATTTTCTACATCTCTTTTAATCTTGCCATTAATATCTTTATAGTCTCCGTACATTTCTTTAAGATTTAATGTAGTCAAAATCATATTATTTCCTCCACTTAATTGTATTGTATAACATTATCTGGAGAATATCAATATTTTTAAGTGGTTTGTTTTTAAGAATTCAAAATACAAGATGGAGGTCATGGAAGTTCATAGGTGAGATAAAAAGTCAAATCATCACTTTTGACCCTAGAAATTCATAATTTACATTCCTATCCGTAACATCAAAAAATAATCATTTTTTTGATCATATAAACAAAAGACCATTGAACTTCAATGATCCTTCTACAAAAACAAATTATTCAAAAAATGGTGCCGAAAAGAGGACCCGAAATTTATACATATACTTTAGATGATTTAGCCCTCAATAGAGCCATCTTTTTCACTGCATGATTTATGAACTAAGCAGCCAGTATCCCTTAAACTTTGCTCTTTAACGCTATTTGAAATGTTAAATGATTGAAACAATATTCTATATTTATTTTTATCCATTCTAACGGCCTTAAACCAATGATTATTTTGAGATTATGACCAGTGTATCACATTCATGAACTCCTGAAAAAAATCCAATGATAGAGTCTCTGAACTCTTTTTCTAACGATATGTCGATATCCTCTTGTAATAAGAACTTTTTAAATACATCTATTTTATGTGCATCAATGATATAACCTGAATATGTATCAAATCCTCTAAACTCTTCAAGAAAATGAGTTAATAGTGAATCGTTTTTATACATATCAAGGTTGATATCATAATAATAAACTTTGTAAGGTTGTTCCTTTGGCATCCAATTTTCTCTGACTTTTGGATAAGGATATGCTGGAATCGACTCTGCGTGCATCTTTTTAATAAACTCGGAATAATATGAATCCTCTTCCCATGGAACAGTCCATTCTGTAATCACTACAATATTACCTTTCGAGAACTCTCTTACCATTTTAAAGATGTCTAACATATTATATTGATAAACATCAAAAAGAGTTATCTCATTGAAACAACCTATTAATGATTCATCTGGTTCAACTATATTGTTGATAAAATATTTTAATGAGATAGAGCCCCTAACTCCTGTCTTATTGATTTTTTCCAAATATTTTTCAATCTTATACTCATAATTCTTATTGTTTAAATAATCCATGAGATTCATCACAGTACCTTATATATAAGTCCAAGTAGACATTGATTGGTTGCTCATATATTCTTTCTTTTTTTGAGATAGTTGGACATCTGTCAATAACGTAGACAGTTAGGTAAGATACCAATATGACGTGTATATGAGAAAAATATACGATAAAGGGCTTAAGATAAAAGTGTCTGTTATAAAACACACAAAGGAGTTGATACAGAAATTGCAGCTAGTCATTAACAAATGATAGTTCCAATATATTTTGTATTTGCTCAAAGTAATCATAGTAGAACTCACTATCATTTCTAAATTGACTTATGTTTGAATCTTCAAGTCTTATCAAGTAATCCGTATTAAAAATCATAAAGTGAAATAACCTGTAGGTCATTTTTTCTGCTGTTGAAAGTTCTCCAAAATTAATGACATTATCGTTATTAAAATCTTCTGAGAATATATACGATTGAATTCCTAAGTCTAAATCCAAAATATAATGATACATTCTTTCATCGTATGTTGTAGAGTCATCTTCTGAATTCCCCCAAATCAACCAAGGTAATATATCTACAGAAAAATGCTTAATTGGATATTTATTATAGCAATAGTAATTATAACTGCCTTCGTTGTATGCATTCGTGACCAGATCCCCATTAACATCATAAACAGCTTCTCTGCAACCTGTTCCTTCATCATCAATACTGATATATACAGTATTTTCAAACTCACCTTTCATTCTGTGAGTGTTAATTTCCGGTGTGTTCAACAACACATAATAAATGACATTTAGTTCGTAGTTTGATGGTGTATATTCCCTATTAAACTCAATACCATCAATAATTTCATGATTCCATAATAGTTCCTCATCACTACTTTGTGAACATCCCGTCAATAATATAAGTAACAATAAAATCAGCATTTTTTTCATAATATACTCCATTTTTTGATCTGTATTTAAACATAAATACAAGGATTTTCAGTCGTTTCTTACAGCAGATTAGCAATTACATACTAGAGGGATTATTTTGGATGTTATACTATTGCCTTGCCCATCAAAGGATTTATTACAGATCAACGATTATTCTCCAAATGATATTTTTAGCTTTAAAATATCTATAATCTTCCTCTATATGGTCACTTGAAGCAATACTTTCTGCATCAACCCAATAAACAAAATCATCTTCTATAAATATACTCGAACCGAAAATTTCACCATATTTTCCATAATTTTCTTCAAGTTTTATCATTGGATTATCCTTCAAAGTGAATTCAATTGAACACCCCCAGGTTGTGTCAAATAAAATCCTATATTCAGCTTCAAGTCTATCAATTTTTTTTACATAGGCGTCATGAAAATCTAATGCTGCGGACTTGAGATTTTCTATATCTTGTTTATTTCTTAAATGAAAATATTCTTTAGTTTTCAATTTTGCTTGTACATCTTGAAATTGACCAAGTACAAGACTATCTAGCGGTTGATTATCTCTTATTTTTTCCACTAATCCTTCGTTGTTAACTAACCAAGAATATCCGCTTAATTTCTCACTATCAGTCCAAGCATCTTTATTAATAGTAGTATCGATAATAAAAACATGTCTATCGATAAATCCTTGTATGTTTGTTTTGTACATATCCACAAGTATAATATTGCTTTGCTCCTCATTAAATCCAATGATTTGACTACGCAATCCATCATGGATCACTGCAAATATTTCTGTTTCATATATGCTGTTATTTGTTTTAACCATTGCAATCATGTATCTATATACCCCTCCGATTTATTTCATATTTTAAATATCTTCATGTGATATTCTCATATATTATTAATCACCTTGATACCCCCAAATTTATAACCTAATTTAGTTCAGTATAACATATTTATCAACCTACATTACACAGTGTAGAATATTTCGTGAAAGTAACAATTGACTTACAGTTAAAAAGTGGGTAGAGAATTATAAAATCCTAACAACTGATTTCCATGAAGTTTTTGCAAGAAATTTCAAGAATCCCTTCAAAATACAACTCAGTCTTTTTCACCCTAGAAGTTCATGATTTACATTTTTACTTATTGTATCAAAAAATAATCCTTCTTCTTGATCATAAAAACAAAAGACCATTGAAATTCAATGATCCTTCTACAAAAACAAATTATTCAAAAAATGGTGCCGAAAAGGCTGAAAGAACCTGCGACACACATCAATATTCATATCTGTAACTCCGTATTAGCCTTAATCACTGGTGGATTTTCGGTGGATTTAATTGTGTCATCCCTGGGTGTAGTAATCTTCCTAAGATTGCATCAATTATTAATTTAGTTTTATCAACCTCTTTGTGTTTGTCATTCCACCAATTAGTACTTATAATCCTATGAATGTTCCAACCACGGCTTTCAAGATACTGCTGTCGATAAAAATCACGTTCTCTATCTTCTGATCTTGAATGCCATCTATATCCATCACATTCTATACCGAGTATAAATTTCTCGTTTTCTTTATCGTATATCGCAAGATCAATAAAAAACCCTCCAACATTGATCTGATTTTTTATTATCAGATTATTTGGTAGTACTTTAATTAGTTCGTCAAAGACCTCTTGTTCAAACGGAGAATCGAACTGATTTAATTCTCCATTATAAATGTCACCAAACTCATGTATTAGATTAAGTAAAGTTTTCTTCTCTTCAATCCTTGATTGATCTACATACTCACAGAATTCTAAATACTGCTTTAATCTAAGTGGTCCAGAATTTTTTTCATTGACTTGTAATTCATTAGCCTTTATTGACTTAACGACAAATATTTTTTTCTTTGCTCTTGTTATTGCAACATTAAGTCTGTTTTCTCCACCAGATTGATTGAGCAATCCAAACTGGGCTCTAATCCTATCATCTTTATTCCTTGCGTAGCCAATTGAAAATATGATTATATCTCTCTCATCTCCTTGCACATTTTCTATATTCTTAACAAATAAACTTTCATCATCGCCTGTTTTTGAATTGACCCTTTCCATTTCTTTTCTTATATTTTTATCTTCTGAGTCTTCGAGTAAATCCTGTATATACTCTTTTTGTTTAATATTAAATGTAATTATTCCTATGGTTTCA